>Ga0222420_100126_pt1 | contig 135310 bp, 129 predicted proteins | sample 3A2ome_FD_182470 | JGI IMG/M metagenome (GOLD analysis project Ga0222420, IMG submission 182470) | Enriched microbial communities from leaf-cutter ant dump, University of Wisconsin, Madison, United States - 3A200A (version 2) | ecosystem: Environmental > Terrestrial > Nest > Insects nest > Nest... | reverse complement strand
TATCGCGCGGCATAGACGCGCTGAATCTGCGGGTTGGCCGGGCTGTCACATGGATCACGCTGCTGGTGGTGCTGGTCAGCGCCGGCAACGCGGTGGTCCGCAAGGTGTTCGAGATGAGCTCGAACGCGTGGCTGGAGCTGCAGTGGTACATGTTTGGCGCCATGTTCCTGCTGACGGCGGGCTATACCCTTCTGAAGAACGAACACGTGCGCGTGGACATCCTGTCGTCGCGGCTGTCCAAGCGCACGCAGATCTACATCGAGATTTTCGGGGTGCTGTTTTTCCTGTTGCCGATGGCGATCCTGATCATGTACCTGTCGTGGCCGATGTTCATGGACTCGTACGTGAGCAACGAGCAGTCGTCGAACTCGGGCGGGCTGGTGCGCTGGCCGGTCAAGCTGCTGATTCCGGTGGGTTTTGCGCTGCTGGTGCTGGCGGGTATTTCGCGGCTGATCAAGTGCGTGGGGTACCTGCGCGGACAGGCGCCCGATCCGCTGGCGCGCGCCGAAGGCAAGAGCGCCGAGGAGCAGCTGGCCGAGGAAATTGCCCGTGAAGCGCAGGCGCGCGAAGCGGCCCAGCAACAACAACAGGACAAGGGCCGCTGATCATGGAGTTTTTTATTGCGAACCTGGCGCCGATCATGTTCGGCACGCTGGTGGTGTTTTTGCTGCTGGGTTTTCCGGTGGCGTTCGCGCTGGCGGCCAACGGCATTCTGTACGGCCTGGTGGGCATGGAGCTGGGGCTGTTCAACGCGTCGCTGTTCCAGGCGCTGCCGCAGCGGGTGTTCGGCATCGTGGCCAACGACACGCTGCTGGCGGTGCCGTTTTTCACGCTGATGGGGCTGGTGCTCGAGCGCTCGGGCATGGCCGAAGACCTGCTGGAGACGATCGGGCAGGTGTTCGGGCCGCTGCGCGGGGGGCTGGCCATCGCGGTGGTGGTGGTGGGCGCGATGCTGGCGGCGACCACGGGGGTGGTGTCGGCCTCGGTGATTTCGATGGGGCTGATTTCGCTGCCGATCATGCTGCGCTACGGGTATGACAGGCGGCTGGCCTCGGGGGTGATCGCGGCCTCGGGCACGCTGTCGCAGATCATTCCGCCGTCGCTGGTGCTGATCATCCTGGCCGACCAGCTGGGCCGCTCGATTGGCGACATGTACCGCGCGGCGATGGTGCCGGGGTTCCTGCTGGCGGGGTCGTACATTCTGTACGTGGTGGTGGTGTCGATCATCAGGCCGTCGATGGCGCCGGCGCTGCCCGAAGAGGCGCGGGCGTTTCGCGAGCCCAACGGCTCGCGCGGCGGGCGCTCGCTGCTGGTGCTGATGCTGATTTCGGCGGTCTCGGCCTATGTGCTGACGCAGTGGCTCGAGAAGGACACCGCGCCGGTCGACGAGCAGGTGGTGCTCAGCCTGCTGCTGTGGGGGCTGACGGCGTTCGTGATCGCCATCGTGAACAAGGTGTTCAAGCTGGGGCTGCTGTCGGCGCTGGCCGAGCGGGTGACGTTCGTGATGATCCCGCCGCTGGCGCTGATTTTCCTGGTGCTGGGCACGATCTTCATCGGCGTGGCCACGCCGACCGAGGGCGGGGCGATGGGCGCGGTGGGCGCGATCATCATGGCGCTGATCCGCCGCCGGCTGACACTGGACCTGATGCGCCAGGCGATGGACACGACCACCAAGCTGTCGTGCTTCGTGGTGTTCATCCTGGTGGGCTCGACGGTGTTCGGCCTGACCTTCCGCGGAGTCAGCGGCGACCTGTGGGTCGAGCACCTGCTGACCAGCGTGCCGGGCGGGCAGTGGGGCTTTCTGATCGTGGTCAGCCTGCTGACCTTCGTGCTGGCGTTCTTCCTGGACTTCTTCGAGCTGGCGTTCATCATCGTGCCGCTGCTGGGTCCGGTGGCCGACAAGATGGGCATCGACCTGATCTGGTTCGGGGTGATCCTGGCGGTGAACATGCAGACCTCGTTCATGCACCCGCCGTTCGGCTTCGCGCTGTTCTACCTGCGTTCGGTCGCGCCCAAGGACGCGTACCGGGACAAGGTCACGGGCCAGCGCATCGAGCCGGTGACCACCGGGCAGATCTACTGGGGCTCGGTGCCGTTCATCGTGATCCAGCTGGTCATGGTGGTCGCGGTCATGGTCTTTCCCGGCATGGTCATGCACTACAAGTCCGGCGTGTCCACCGTCGATCCCAGCACGGTCAAGATCGAAGTTGAATCTTCCTACGGCAGTGGCGTCTACGGCGGCGGCTCGAACGACCCCGCGGCCGCGTTCAAGTAGCGCTGGGCCGGCGACGGCCAGCCGCTGTCACAATCTGGTCCGCGAACGTCCTCATAGTATAAGGGATTACCCTATACAGGGTAATCCCGCCCTACCCTGAAGCCCGCATTTTTGGCGCTATTGCGCCGGGTATCGGGCTGGCAGCCGCGCCATTACTGGGCTGTAAGCGTTTACTCACATTGTCGTCACAGACAAAAACTCAATGCGTCTTGAAGTTGCCCACAATTGTCACGATTTCGAATCTTCCAGACATAAAGTTGCGGCTATCATGCAGACATAAGACGTCGTCAAGAGCCCCCCGGGAAGCTGCCGGGCTTCAAGGCCGAACGATGCACTCCCACCAACATATCTGAAGGAGTCGGAGATGGAACAGATCCCGTTCGTTTCGTCCGCCCCCAATACGCTCGGCATCGAGCTTGAGTTGCAACTCATCAATCCGCGCAGCTTCGACCTGGCTGCCGCCGCTGACGAACTGCTGGCCCAAATGGCCAACCACCCCATTGCAGACCGGGTCAAACCCGAGATCACCCGGTCGATGATCGAATTGAATTCCTCGGTGCATGAGCACCCCGTGGGCCTGCTGGCCGAAATGCGCGAAATGCGCGACGCCCTGTGCGATGCGGCCGACGCGGTCGGCGTCTCCGTGGCTGGGGGCGGGGCGCACCCCTTCATGCGCTGGCAGGAACGCGCTATTTCCGATTCGCCCCGGTTCCAGTACCTGGCCGAGATGTACGGTTACCTGGCTCGCCAGTTCACGGTGTTCGGCCAGCACATCCACCTGGGCGTGCCTTCGGGCGACGCGGCGGTGCGCATGGTGCGCGGCCTGTCGCCCTACGTGCCGCATTTCATTGCCTTGTCGGCCTCGTCGCCCTACTACGAAGGCGTGGACACGCTGTTCTCGTGCTGCCGCCTGAATGCGGTCAGCAGCTTCCCGCTGGCCGGCCACCTGCCGGCCGACGTTACCGACTGGTACCGGTTCGAGGCGCACATTGCGCAGTTGCGCGCCAGCGGCCTCGCCGAGAGCATCAAAGACCTGTACTGGGACATCCGCCCCAAGCCCGAATTCGGCACGGTCGAAATCCGCGTGTGCGATACGCCCCTGACTGTCGAGCGCGCCTGCCAGCTGGCCGCGTTCGCGCAAGCGCTGGCCGTGCTGGTCACGCGGGAGCCCGAGCCGGCGCCTGCCGCGTGGCTGGCCTACCGCAGCAATCATTTCCAGGCGTGCCGCTTTGGCCTGCAGGGCAGTTACGTAACGCCCGACGGCCAGCGCCTGCGCCTGATCGACCATCTGCGCGGCCTGTTCCAGCGCTTGATGCCTATCGCCGACGAACTGGGCACCGGCGACATGCTGGTCGCGCTGCGCGATGAGTCGATCCGCAACGGCAACGATGCCCGCTGGCTGCGCAGCCAGTTCCACCGGCTGCGCGACCTGCCGCTGGTGGTCGAGTCGATGACGCACGCCTGGCGCGGCGAACGCGAAACCGCGGGCGCGGCGGCCGAGGTGCCGCGGCGCCGGATTCGCGCCACCTCTGAACCCGTGCACGGCGTGCAGGCGTTGGCGACGCCGGAAGCCGGCGTCACGCCCGGTTGGCGGCCCGACCGCCTGCACTGAAAACCGCCGCGCGCCGGTGGCATGGCAGGCGCCAAGCCGCCGATATGCGCCAGGTGCATCAGATGCATCTGGCGCATCAGGTGTCTGACTCCCGGAGGGTGTCAGACACCGCCGTGAGCATCGACTATCCAGGAGTCCGCTCTGGACCCCCCATTCACCCCCCCGACCGCCCGCCGATCGCGCTGACGGACAACCGGGTTTCGCCCGGTGCGCTGCGCCGCGAGGCCGCGCGCCATGCGTGGCCATAGGCGGCTTCGATCGTCAGCGGAATCACGCCATCGGCATTGCGCTGCGCCTCCAGCGCGGCGCACAGGCGGTCGCGCCAGCCGCGTCCGGCCAGGCCGCGCCGGCGGTCGCGGGCGGGGTTGCCGCCCAGCGCACGCACGTCTTCCAGCAGGCGCTGCGGGCTGCGGTAAGTCAGTGTGAGGGTTTCCTGGTCCATCACGGGATCCGCGAAGCCGCTGTCCACCAGCAGATCGCCGAAGTCATGCATGTCCACGAACGAGGGCGTGGCGGTGCGCAGGCCGGCGTCGTCAAGCGCCTGGCGCAATTCGCGCAGCGTGCCCGGCCCCAGGCACGAGAACATTGCCAGCCCTCCCACCTTGAGCACGCGCCGCCATTCGGCCAGCACCGCGTGCGGGGCGGGGTGCCAGTGCAGCGCCAGGTTGGACCACACCAGATCCAGCGATTCGGCGGCCAGGCCGGTGTCGGCCAGGTCGGCGCGCACGAAGCGCGGGCCGCGGCCTGCCCGGCCTGCCAGCTTGCCCAGCCAGCGGGCCGCGCCGCTCACGGCATGACGCTGGCGGGCGTGCGCCAGCAGCGCCTCGCTGGCGTCCAGGCCCAGGTACGCGGCGTCGGGATAGCGCTCGCGCAGCAGCGGCAGGTTGTCGCCCGCGCCGCAGCCGGCGTCCAGCAAGGCGGCTGGTTGCAGGCGGATGTACTGCAGCCGGCCCAGCATGCGGCGGGCGATCTCGCCATACAGGAATTGCGCGTCGGACAAGTCGCCGCGGCGCGCGAATTGCCGGATGACGTGCGCAGGCACCAGGGGCAGGGTGGGCGGGGATTCGGGTGAAGACTGTGACATGAAAGGCGCGCCGCCGGAAGGCAGCGCTGCAAAAGCGTGATGAGATATCGGCGGTCCGGTTTCTGGTCGAGTCGCCATGTCGCCCATTATTGCCCATTCGCTTCTTTTGTTCCCGCGGCAGGCCGCCCGCCGCCTGCTGGCAGGATTGCCCTCCGATTGTCCGCTGTGCGGCGAAACCGCCGCGGGCGGGCGGTTGTGCCCGGGGTGCGCGCAGGACATCGCGCACCGCATGCGCGACGGCAGCCCGCGTTGCGCGCGTTGCGCACTGCGGCTGCAAGCTCCGGCCGGCCGCCATTGTCCCGACTGTGGGCCCGCCGCGCCAGCCTTTGCGCGGACCATCGCGGCTTTCGATTACGAACCGCCTTACGACAGCCTGATCGGCCGTTACAAGGGCGAACGGCGCTACGGGCTGGCCACGACGCTGGCGCGACTGCTGGCCGACGCCGTGGCGTGGCAGACCGTGCCGCTGCACCCTGCCACGGTGCTGACGCCCATTCCATCCAGCCAGGCGTCGCTGCGGCGGCGCGGCTTCAACCCGGCCGCGGAGCTGGCGGCCAGCCTGGCCGCGCAACTGCATCTGCCGCTGCGGCGCGGCGTCTTGCAGCGCGTGCGCGAAGGCCCCAGGCAGGCGGCGGGCAACCGCCGGGCGCGGCGCCAGGGCGCGCAAGGCCTGTTCCATTGCATCCGGCCCATGCCGGGCTGCATCGTGGGCCTGGTCGACGACGTGATGACCACCGGCAGCACCGTCGACGCCGCCGCCCGCGCCCTGCTGCAGGCAGGCGCGACGGAAGTGACCGTGCTGGTGGCGGCCCGCACGCCGCTGCCTGACACCCCGGCGGGAATCAGGCCCCCGACATAAGACCTCTTGCACAGGCGCCAGGCTCCCGCAGGTGCCTGACACCGCCGCGATGGCCAGGCCGCCGCTACAGCTATCGCATCACGAACGGATTGCCCACCGGTGCGCCCGCATTGATGACCACGCTTTTCACCTGCTGGTATTCGCGCATGGCGTCGATGCCGCTTTCGCGGCCCAGGCCCGAGTCTTTGTAGCCGCCGAACGGCATCAGGTAACTGACCAGGCGATACGTGTTGACCCACACCGTGCCCGACTGGATGCGTTCGGCCATGCGCAGCGCGCGGCCGATGTCGCGCGTCCACACACCCGCGCCCAGGCCGAAGCGCACGTCGTTGCCCAGCCTGACGGCTTCGTCTTCGTCTTTGAAGCGGATGATGGACAGCACCGGCCCGAAGACCTCTTCCTGGGCGATGCGCATGCCGTTGTCGACGTCGCCGAAGATGGTCGGCTGGATGAAGCGGCCGTCTTTCCAGGGACCCTCGCGCATGGGGGCGCCGCCCAGCAGCAGGCGCGCGCCTTCGTTGCGGGCGATGTCGATGTATTCGAGCACCTTGCGGTACTGCGGCGGCGTGGTAATGGGGCCCACCTGCGTGTCGGCCTGCATCGGATCGCCCATTTTGGCGGTGCGCGCCAGCGCCAGCAGTTTTTCGACGAAGGCGTCATAGATGCTGTCTTGCAGCAGCAGGCGCGACCCGGCGATGCAAGTCTGGCCGGTGGCGGCAAAAATGCCGGACACCGCGCCGTTGACCGCGTCGTCCAGGTTGGCGTCCTCGAACACGATGTTCGGCGACTTGCCGCCCAGTTCGAGGCTGACGTGCTTGAAGTCGCGCGAGGCCTGCTCGTTGATGAGGCGGCCGGTGGCATCGGAGCCGGTAAATGTGATCTTGCGCACCAGTGGGTGCGTGACCAGCGGCGTGCCGACCTCGGCGCCGAAACCGGTAACGGCATTGACCACGCCCGGCGGGAAGCCGGCCTCTTCAAACAGCTTGACGAATTCCAGGGTAGAGGCCGAGGTGAATTCGGACGGCTTGAGCACCAGCGTGCAGCCGGCGGCCAGCGCCGGCGCGATTTTCCAGGCAGTGAGCAGCAGCGGCGAATTCCAGGGGGTAATGGCGGCCACCACGCCCAGCGGCTCGCGGCGCGTGTAGCCGAAGTGGCCGGGCTTGTCGATGGGAGGAACGGTGCCTTCGATCTTGTCGGCCAGGCCGCCGTAGTAATAGAACCATTGCGGCATGTACTTGAGCTGGCCCGCCATTTCCGCGTACAGCTTGCCGTTGTCGCGCACTTCGGTGCGGGCCAGCGCTTCGGCGTCGCGGGCGATCAGGTCGCCCAGGCGGTGCAGCAATTGCCCGCGCTGGCTGGGCGTATACGTGGCCCACGGACCTTCGCGGCCGGCGCGGTGGGCTGCCTGCACGGCGCGGTCTACGTCTTCGGCGTCGCTCTTGGGGATGCTGGCCCACGGCTTGCCGTCGCAGGGATTATCGGACTCGAACCACTTGCCCGAGGCCGGGTCGACGTATTGGCCGTCGATGTAGAGCTGGTAGCGCTTCAAGGTATGCCTCCGTTATGGTTTTGCCGCGCAGGCGCAGGCCTGTAGTGAACTGCCTATTGTGGCGCAAGGCCCCGCCCGCGCGTACGATTGCCAGGGCAATCGCGGTTCGCTTTTCTGAAAGGACGGCTTTGCGGCGGCGTAAGTCCGCCTGCCTCCCTGGCACAATAGCGGTCGTCACGCGTCGCGGCCAGCGGCGCGCCAGGATGAAACCATGTTCCACGTCGTACTCGTCTGCCCCGAAATTCCGCCCAACACCGGCAACGCCATCCGCCTGTGCGCCAATACCGGCGCGCAACTGCATCTTGTGCGCCCGCTGGGTTTCGCGCTGGATGATGCGCGCCTGCGCCGCGCCGGGCTCGACTATCACGAATGGCAGCCGGTACAGGTGCACGACACCCTTGAACAGGCGCTGGCCGCGACCGGCGCGCCGCCGGCGCACATTTATGCGCTGACCACTCGCGCCCAGCGCAACGTGGCCGAGGTGGCGTTCGGCCCGGACGACGTATTCGTGTTCGGCCGGGAAACCGCCGGCTTATCCGACGAGCACATGGCGCTGTTCGCGCCCCAGCAATGCCTGCGCCTGCCGATGCGTGCCGGCCAGCGCAGCCTGAACCTGTCGAACGCTGTCGCCGTCACGGTGTTCGAGGCGTGGCGCCAGCACGGCTACGCCGGCGGCCTGTGATGTAGCGGACGCGGCGCGCTAGCGGCCGTCGTACTGGGCGGCTTCCAGTGGATACAGCGGCCGGGCGCGCTTGCGATACGGAAAGACACCGTAGTCTGATGTCGTGGCGCCCGGGCTGTCGCATTCCACCAGGCCGGCCGAAATCGGCACGAACACCGGGCGGCAGTACATGCGCGACTTCAGCAGCAGGTAGCGGGCGCGGCGCGGGTCCAGCCCCACGCTTTCGAAAACGCCCAGGTCCCAGGGTTCGTGCGGGCGTTCGCACAGCACCAGGCAGGCCGCACCGGCATCGAGCACGGCCGTGCGCCCCATGTGGCACAGCATGCCGGTGTAGGTGGGACCGCTGATGCGGTACTGGCCGTCGGTGATGGCGCGCACCACTCCCTGCAGGGTGAACGGCCGGGCGGCGATGCCCAGGTGGGTCAGCGGGCGCTTGTTGCCCACCGCCACGGTCACGCGCGCGCCTTCGCCGGCCGCAATCAGTTGCTCCACCGCTTCCGGGTCGCACAGCGGGCCTGCCAGGATGCCGTCCATGCCTTGCGCCAGTGCGGCTTCCAGCACGGCGGTGGTGTCGCAGGTGCCGCCGGAATTGCAGTTGTCGCCGTGGTCCAGCAGCAGCACGGGGCGGTCCTGGCCGCGCGCCATGTCGCGCGCGCGGGCCAGCGACGCGTCCAGCGGCTCGCTGCGGTACACGAACCCGTCGCGCTCGCGCCATATCTGCGCGGCCACCTCGGCGGCGGCCCGGTCGGCGGCCGCGGCGTCGCCATCGGCAACGGCCACCACGCTGATGCAGGGCCGTTCGATGTCGGCCAGGCTGAAACCGGCCAGCACCGACACGGCCAGCAGGCCCTCGGCTTCCAGGCGGCGCGCGGTCTCGACCGCCGCCTGCATGGCGCCTTGATCGGTGGCCGATCGCAGCGTGTGGGTCATCAGCGGCAATTGACGCCAGGCCACGACGGGCCGGCGGCGGCCGTCCAGCATGTCGAACAGCAAGCGGCCCGCGTGCTCGCCGGTTTCGTACATGTCGATGTGCGGATACGTCTTGAAGCCGACGATGACGTCGGCATGGTCGATCATGGCTTGCGTGACGTTGCCGTGCAGGTCCAGCGCCACGCCAATCGGCACGCCGGGGGCCGCGGCCCGCACGCGCCGCAACAGGTCGCCTTCACCGTCGTCGCGGTGCTCGGCCACCATGGCGCCGTGCAGATCCAGCAAGATGGCGTCGCAGCCCGGCGCGGCGGCAACGATGCGGGCGCACATGGCGTCGTAGGCCTCGGCGGCCACGGGCCCGCTGGGATAGGCCCAGCCGGACACCGGCGTCGCCAGCTCGGCGCCACGCGCTTCGGCAAGATCGATGAAGGCCGCCATGGCGGTGCGCTGGCCGCGGTTGGCGCGGTAGGCATCGCCGTCGTATTGCGGCCCGTTCTCGCCGAACGCCGACAGCGGCGTGGGCACCGGCGAGAACGTGTTGGTTTCGTGGTTCAGGCGGGCAATCAGGACTTTCATGCGCAGGCTCCACGGCAAGGGCGTGCCTGTGACAGTACCAGATACCGCCTGCGATCAGGCGCTGGTGAGGCGCTGATTAGGTGTCTGACACCCTACGGGAGTCAGACACCTGGCATCACTTGGCGCCTGGCATCACTTGGCGCCGGGCATCACTTGGCGCCGGGCATCACTTGGCGCCTGGCATCACTTGGCGCCGGGCATCACTTGACGCCTGGCTTTACTTGGCGCCTGCCATCAACTGGCGTCGCGCCTGGAGCACGGCCCGGCCGGTCAGTCGAGCGACAGCCCCAGCCGTTCGATGACTTCGTTCCAGCGCGCGGTGTCTTTCTTGACGCGGTCGGTCAGCCCCTGCGGGGTGGAAGGCGCGGCGGTGAAATACTGCTTCGCCAGTTGCTGGCCCACCGCTTCGCTGCCGATGATGGCGGCCAGTTCGCGGTTCAGGCGCTCGATGATCGGGGCGGGCGTGCCGGCGGGAGCCAGGATGGCGTTCCAGGAAATCGCCTCGAAGCCCGGGTAGCCCTGCTTGTCCATGGTCGGAATGCCCGCCAGCGATTCGCTTGGCTCCAGGCTGGTAATGGCCAGCGCCTTGGCCTTGCCGCTGCGCACCTGCGGCATGGCGATGGCGGGCACCATGAAGCCGGCCTGCACGTCGCCGGCGATGATGGCGCTGATCACTTGCGGAAAGCCCGAATACGGAATGTGCGCCAGATCGATCTTGGCGTCGTTCTTGAACATTTCCATGGCCAGGTGGGCCGAGCTGCCGGGGCCGACCGAGCCATAGTTCAGGGCGCCATTGCGCTCGCGCGCCAGCTTGACGAAATCGGCCACGCTGGCCACCGGCAGGTCGCCGGGCACAGTCAGCACATTGGGGCTGGTGGCCACCAGCGTGATGGGCGCGAGGTCTTTCAGCGGGTCGTAGCCCAGCGTTTTCTTGTACAGCGTGGGCGCGGTCACCAGCGGGCCGTTGATGGTGTAGACCAGGGTGTAGCCGTCGGGCGCGCTCTTGGCCACCATGCGCGTGCCGATATTGCCGCCGGCGCCCGGCTTGTTGTCGATGACCACCGGCTGTCCCAGCGCTTCGGCCAGCGGCTCGGCAATCGTGCGCGCCAGCAGGTCGGGCGACGAGCCAGGCGGAAACGGAACCACCATGTGGATGGCCCGTTCTGGCCATTCGGCATGGGCCGCGGCAGGCAGCAGCGAGACGGCGGCCAGCGCCAGGGCAAGGCGGCGCAGCAGCGCGCCGGCCCGCGAGGGGCGGACGGAGAACATAGCGAAGGCTCCTTTGAGGGTCTTGTTTGTATGGGGGGCTGGGTATCTGCAGTCAGGCCGGCGCGCGGCGCTTCGGGGAATCATTCTTCTCGCGCCTCGCGCGCCAGCAGGGCGGACACCGCCGTCATCGGGGCCACGCCGTCGAACAGCACCGCGCATACGGCCTCGGTGATGGGCAGCTCGACGTTCAGGCTGCGGGCGCGCTGCAGGGCCGCGCGGGCGCAGCGCACGCCTTCGGCGGTGATGCCGCTGGCCAGGATATCGCTCAGTTTGCGGCCGGCGCCGATTTCCAGGCCCACGCGCCGGTTGCGTGAAAGGTCGCCGGTGGCCGTCAGCACCAGGTCGCCCAGGCCGGTCAGGCCCGCGAAGGTTTCGGCCTGCGCGCCCAGCGCGACGCCGAAACGGGTCATTTCCGCCAGGCCGCGGGTGATCAGCGCCGCCCGGGCATTGGTGCCCAGCGCCAGGCCGTCGGCAATGCCGCAGGCCACGGCGATGACGTTCTTCAGCGCTCCGCCCACTTCCACGCCGGCCACATCGGTGCTGGCGTAGACGCGCACGGCCGCGCCGTGCAGGGCGCGGGTGGCGCCTTCGCGCACGGCGTCATGGCTGCTGGCAATGGTAAGCGCTACCGGCAGGCCCTGAGCGACTTCGCGGGCGAACGAGGGGCCCGACAGTACGCCGCCGCGGGCATGCGGCATGGCAAGCGCGTCGGCCACGATTTCGTGGGGCAGGCGCGCTGTGTCGGCTTCGAAGCCTTTGCAGGTCCAGATGACAGGCGCCTGGGCCAGCCCCAGGCCAGGCAGGCGCGCGGCCAGTTCCAGGCAAGTTGCATGCAGCCCGGCCACCGGCACGCCCAGGATGATCAGGGCATGCCCGGGGGCGGCCGCCAGCGGCGCCAGGGCGGCGGACAGATCGCTCGTGATGGCCAGGGCGTCGGGCAGGCGGCTACCCGGCAGGTAACGGGCGTTCTCGCGGGTGTCGGCCATGGCGTCCGCCTGGGCGGCGTCGCGCGCCCATAGAACGGTGCGATGGCGGCGGCTGGCCACGGCGGCCAGCGCCGTGCCCCAACTGCCCGCGCCCAGAACGGCGACGCTCAGGGGGGCGGGCGGTCGGCTCATGGGAGGCGGGCTTATTGGCGGGTGGTGCCGGGCGGCAGGATGATGCCGGAGTCCGAGCCGTTATTGTTGCCGCCCTGCTGCTGGGCCAGTTCGGCCAGGCGCTGTTCGTACAGGGCCTGGAAGTTCACTTCGGCCAGGTGCAGCGCCGGCAGCGACGTGCGCGTGATGGCGTCGGCCACGTTGGCGCGCAGGTAGGGGTACAGCATGGTGGGGCACACAATGCCCAGTAGCGCGTCCATTTGCTCGGCCGGGATGTTGGCCAGCTCGAAAATGCCCGCCTGCGTGCCTTCGACCAGGTACAGCACCTTGTCGTTGATGCGGGTCGTGACGGTGGCGGTGACAGTGGATTCGAACACCGTCTCGGCCAGGCGCTGGCCGCCCACGTTGATGCTGACTTCGACTTGCGGCTGCTCTTGTTCCAGGAACACGTGCGGCGCGTTGGGCATTTCCAGCGACAGGTCTTTCAGGTAGACGCGCTGCAGATTGAACGACGGCGCGTCGCCGCCTGCTTGCTGGGTGTTTTGGTCCTGTTCAGCCATGAGAATTTCCGGGTAGGGGTGGGCAAAAGAAATAAGCTTGCGCGGCGATCAGCCGTTGAGCAGCGGCGCCAGGCCGCCGGCGCGATCCAGCGCCATCAGGTCGTCGCAGCCGCCGATGTGCCGTTCGCCGATGAAAATCTGCGGCACGGTGCGGCGGCCCGTGCGTTCGATCATGATGTCGCGCTGGGCCGGGTCCTGGTCGATGCGGATGATTTCCAGGTCGGTGACGCCGCGCTGCTTCAGCAGAGCCTGGGCTCGCGCGCAGTAAGGACAATAATCCTTCGAATACATCACAACTTTGTCCATATCGGGCTCCGGGTCAGGATTTCTGGGTAACGGGCAGGTTGGCCGACGACCAGGCGCGCATGCCGCCTTCCATGACGGACACGTCGGCGAACCCCTGCGAACGCAAGCGGCTGGCCACGCGGCCGGCATCGCGGCCAGTTTCGCACACCAGCACCAGCGGCTTGTTCTTCGGCAGCGAACCGGCTTTCTGCTCGACTTCGGCTGCCGGCATATTGCGTGCCTGGGCGATGTGGCCGGCGCGGAATTGCTCGGCCGGGCGCACGTCGACCCACACGGCCTGGCGCTGGTTGATCATCTGGATGGCTTCCGCGGTGCTGATGCCCGAGCCGCTGCGGCCTTTGCGCAGGGCGGGCACGGCCAGCATGATGCCCGAGACCAGGGCCACGGCAACGATGAAGATGTTGTTTTTGTCTACCAAGAATTGCAGAAGATCCACGGAGGTTCCTGAACTGAAGTGCGGCGGGCGGCAACGGTTACGCAACCCGCCTGGAAACGGCGGCCCGGCTTGGGTCGGCGGACGGCGCCAACCGCCTGCCGGGGTGAAAACCAGGGGCAAAATCGCTCAATTATAAAATGAGCCCATTCGTCAACTTCAAACCCGCCCGCGCGCGGCTGAAAACCATGTACAAACTCGTTCTGATGCGTCACGGCGAAAGCCAGTGGAACCTGGAAAACCGCTTCACGGGCTGGACCGACGTGGACCTGACCGAAACCGGTCGCGAACAGGCCCGCAAGGCCGGCGAGCTGCTCAAGAAAGAGGGTTACCAGTTCGACCTGGCCTATACCTCGGTGCTCAAGCGCGCCATCCGCACGCTATGGATCGCGTTGGACGCCATGGACGCCATGTATACCCCGGTGGGCATCAGCTGGCGCCTGAACGAGCGCCATTACGGCAACCTGCAGGGCCTGAACAAGGCCGAGACGGCCGCCAAGTACGGCGACGAACAAGTGCTGATCTGGCGCCGCGCCTACGCCATCGCGCCCGAGCCCCTGCCGCTGGACGACGAGCGCCATCCGCGCTTTGACAGCCGCTACGCCAAGATTCCGGCCGACCAGCTGCCGGCCACCGAGTGCCTGCAGGACACCGTGGCCCGGGTGCTGCCGTACTGGAACGATTCGATCGCGCCGGCCATCCGCGCCGGCCGCCGGGTGCTGGTGGCCGCGCACGGCAACAGCCTGCGCGCCCTGATCAAGCACCTGGACAATATCTCGGACGACGACATCGTGGGCCTGAATATCCCCACCGGCCAGCCGCTGGTGTACGAGCTTGACGAGGCGCTGCGCCCGATCCGCCATTATTATCTGGGCGATGCCGCTGAAATCGAAGCCGCCATGGCGGCGGTCGCGGCCCAGGGCAAGGCTAAAAAGGACTGATTCATGCGGTTTGCGGCGGGTTTGCTGTTAATGGCGGCGGTGGCGGCGGCGCCCTGGCCGGCCATGGCGGCGTCTTCGGACCTGGCCGACCGCCAGTCCGAGGCCGCCAGGCAGCAAGCCGCGCTGCGCGACCGCATTGGCGCCCTGCAGAAAGAAATCGACGACCGTGAAGCCGCCCGCAAAGAGGCGGCCGACGCCCTGAAAGAATCAGAGTCGGCAATCTCCCGCATCAATCGCCGGCTGCGCGAGCTGGCCGACGACAATCGCCGCGCCGAGGCCGAGCTGGCCAGCCTGAACCGCCAGGTCGAGGCCCAGCAGCACGCCCTGCAGCAGCGCCGCGCCCAGCTGGCCGACCAGCTGCGCACGCAGTACACCAGCGGCCTGTCGCCCTGGACGGCGCTGCTGTCCGGCGACGACCCTCAGCAATTGGGACGCAACCTGGGCTACCTGGGCTACGTGTCGCGGGCGCGGGCCCAGGCCGTGCAGGCCTTGCGGCACGACATCGACCGCCTGGCGCAGTTGCAGGGCCAGGCCGATGCGCGCCGCGCCGACATCCAGGCCATGGCGGCCGAGGCCGCCGACCAGAAAACCCAGCTGGTGGCCCAGCAGAAAGAGCGCGCCACGCTGCTGGCGCGCCTGGAAGGGCAGATCGCCGCGCAGCGCGCCGAGGCCCGCCAGCTGGGCCGCGACGACAACCGCCTGTCCCATCTTATCGACGACCTCGAAAAAGCCATCGCCGAGCAGGCCGAGGCCGCGCGCCGCGCCGAAGAGGCCCGCCGCCGCGCCGAGGCCGTGAAGCGGGCCCAGGAAGCGCGCCTGGCCGAAGAAGCCCGCCGCAAGGCCGAAGCCGAGCGCCGCGCCGAGGCGGCGCGCCAGGCGCGCCGCAGCGAAGAAGCGCGCGACGCGGCGCGGGCGCGCGAGCAGGTCGAGGCCGCCGCCGCGCGCGAGCGCGACCAACAGCGTGAGCAACAGCGCGGCCCCGTGGCGCTGGCCGACCCCGACGCCGCAGGGCTCAGGCCGGCCGGGTCGGGATCGGGCCGCATCGTGCCGCCGCAGCGCCCGGCCGCCTCGCCAGACCGCGCCGACCAGGCTGCCGACGACGACAGCGCCGACGACGAGTCCTCCCGCCAGCCGTCCCGCCAGCAGGCCGCGCCTGCGCCAGGCGGCGGCAACGGGCTGCGCCACGGCCTGCCGGCGCCGGTGCGTGGTACGGTACAGGGGCGTTTCGGGGTCGACCGCCCCGACGGCGGCGTCTGGCGCGGCATCGTACTGCGCGCCGCGGCGGGTACGCCGGTCAAGGCCGTGGCGCCGGGCACGGTGGTCTATGCCAACTGGCTGCGAGGCTTCGGCAACCTGATCATCGTCGACCACGGCAAGCAATACCTGACCGTATACGCTTACAACCAGAGCCTGCTCAAGCAGGTCGGAGACCCCGTCGCCGCGGGCGACGCCATCGCCACGGTGGGCGCCACCGGCGGGCAGGTGGAATCGGGCCTATACTTTGAAATTCGCTATCGTGGCGCTCCGGTGGACCCGGCCCAGTGGCTGGCCCTATAACCCGGTATCAAAATCAGGAAGTGTGCATGGGCACTCGCAAGTTTCGCGGTTTCGGTTTGGTTGCCATCGGCGTGGTGGCGGGCATCTTGCTCAGCGTAGGTGTCACGGCACTGGCGCAGCGCGGCAGCCCGCTGCCGCTCGATGAACTCAGGCAGCTCAGCAACGTATTCGCCGCTATCAAGAACAACTACGTCGAGGCGGTCGACGACAAAACCCTGATCAACAATGCCATTTCGGGCATGGTGTCCAACCTGGACCCCCATTCCGCCTACCTGGATGCCGACGCGTTCCGCGAAATGCAGACCACCACGCAGGGCGAATTCGGCGGCCTGGGCATCGAGGTCGGCGCCGAAGACGGCTTCGTCAAGGTCATCTCGCCCATCGAAGACACGCCCGCCGCGCGCGCTGGCGTGCTGGCCGGCGACCTCATCATCAAGATCGACGACACGCCCACCAAGGGCATGTCGCTGAGCGAAGCGGTCAAGCTCATGCGCGGCGCCCCCAAGACGCCGATCACCCTGACCATCATGCGTGCCGACAACCCGCAGCCGGTCGTGGTGCACATCGTGCGCGACATCATCAAGGTGCGCAGCGTGCGCAGCAAGATGCTCGACAACGGCGTGGCCTACGTGCGCATCGCGCAATTCCAGGAAAAAACCGGCTCCGACCTGGCCCGCCAGCTCAAAGAGCTGGGCGCCAAGGGCGAACCCAAGAGCCTGGTGCTCGACCTGCGCAACGACCCGGGCGGCTTGCTGACCAGCGCCATCGGCGTGGCCGCGGCGTTCCTGCCGCCTGACGTGCTGGTGGTGTCCACCGACGGCCGCACGCCCGATTCGCGCCACAAGTACCTGGCCACGCCGGCCGAATACGCGCGCGGCGAAGGCAACTACCTGTCGGGCCTGCCCGGCTGGGTCAAGAAGGTGCCCATGGTCGTGCTGGTCAATGTGGGCTCGGCCTCGGCCTCTGAAATCGTGGCGGGCGCGCTGCAAGACCACAAGCGCGCCAAGGTGCTGGGCAACCGCACGTTCGGCAAGGGCTCGGTGCAGATCATCCTGCCGCTCAGTCAGGACACCGGCGTCAAGCTCACCACGTCGCGCTATTTCACGCCCAGTGGCCGCTCCATCCAGGCCACCGGCATCGAGCCCGACTACGTCGTGGCCGACACGGCCGAGGGCGACCTGTTCCGCCTGCCGCGCGAAGCCGACCTGCAGCGCCACCTGGCCAACAACCAGAGCGACGAAATCAAGTCGTCGCCCGACGCTCCAGACACCCCCGTTCCGGCCAAGATGTTCGAGTTCGGCGGCAAAGACGACTTCCAGCTGCAGCAGGCCCTGAACCTGCTGGCCGGCAAGCCGGTGCAGAAGGGCAGCGCCCGGGCCCAGGCCCGGGCCTCGGCCAAGCCGGGTACCGGCACCCCCGAACGCCTGACGATCACGCCGTCCGGAGTCCAGCCCGCCAAGCAAAAATGAACGACCAGCAGTTGCTGCGCTATGCGCGGCACATTCTGCTCGATGAGCTGGGCATCGAAGGCCAGGAGAAATTCCTGGCCGGCAAGGTCCTCATCGTAGGCGCGGGCGGACTGGGTTCGCCCGCAGCGCTGTACCTGGCCACCGCAGGGGTCGGCGACATCACCCTGGCCGACGACGACATCGTCGAACTCAGCAATTTGCAGCGCCAGATCCTGCACGTAGACGCCAGCGTCGGCCGGCCCAAGGCCGAATCCGGCCGCGACACGCTGGCAGCCTACAACCCTGAAACCCGCGTCACGCCGCGCGTCGAGCGCCTCGATGGCCAGCGCCTGGACGACGCCGTGGGCGCCGCCGACCTGGTGCTCGACTGCACCGACAACTTCGCCACGCGCCACGCCATCAACCGCGCCTGCGTGCGTCACCGCAAGCCGCTCGTGTCGGGGGCGGCCATCCGCTTCGACGGACAGGTCAGCGTGTACGACCTGCGCCGCGACGACGCGCCGTGCTATCACTGCCTGTTTCCCGAGGCCGACGAAGTCGAAGAGGCCAATTGCGCCACCATGGGCGTGTTCGCGCCGCTGGTAGGCATTATCGGCGCCATGCAGGCCGCCGAAGCCCTGAAGCTGCTGGCCGGCATCGGCGAAAGCCTGTCGGGCCGGCTGCTGTGGCTGGACGTGCGCACCATGCAGTGGCGCAGCGTCAACGTGCAGCGCGACCCCGAATGCGCGGTGTGCGGCCCGGCCCACGCGCACTGATTCCGGCTGCCCGCCGCCGCGCTTGCCGGCAATCAGCCCAGGCGCATCGACAACTCGACATCGCCGCCGAACGGCACTGACAAGTAACCCCGCGCGGGCGACCGGACGCGCGCCAGATAATCGGGGCTGTAATCAGCGTTGTCCGCCACGACATACGCCCCGGGCCGCAGCCGGCTTTCCAGCAGGTCCAGCACATCGGCATAAAGTCCCTTGGCGCCGTCCAGCAGCACCAGGTCGATGACGGGCGGCAGGTCCGCGCGGAGGGTTTGCAATGCATCGCCCTCGCGGAACTCCACCAGATCGGCCAGCCCGGCGGCCGCCAGGTTGGCCTGGGCGCGCGTCACTTTCGTGGCTTCGAACTCGCTGGTGATCAGGCGGCCGCCGCCGTTGTCGCGCAGGGCGGCGGCCAGGTGCAGCGTCGACAGTCCGAACGAGGTGCCGAATTCCACGATGGTTTGCGCCCGGCTGCCTCGCGCCAGCATGTAGAGCAGGGCGCCCGTGTCGCGCGACACGGGTAGCGGCATGTCTTTCAGGCGCCCATAAAGATCGCGGTAATCGGCCTTGCTGCGCATCAGGCGGTCTTGTTCTGCTTCGGGCACTCCCGCGAAAACCGCGCGGGTGGCGGGCATTGACGCGTCGGCTTCGGCGTACAGGCGATCCAGCAGCGTGGCGACAGTGGGGTGGGAAAGGAGGGTCATGAGGCAATCCTGTAACTGATGAATGGGTGCCTCTATAATGCGACTAAATATTCAGGTTTTCTATTCGCATTCCGGGCCTCCGCCATGGCGCCTCATCCCAGTCCGCAGATTTCCTCGCGCAAACAGCCCAAGCAGGCTCGCTCGGCAGGCCTGGTCGCCGCCATTTTGCAGGCGGCGGCTCAGGTTTTGGCCAAAGAGGGGGCCCAGCGCTTCACCACGGCGCGCGTGGCCGAGGCGGCCGGCGTGAGCATCGGCTCGCTGTATCAGTACTTTCCGAACAAGGCCGCGATCCTGTTCCGCTTGCAGAGCGACGAATGGCGGCAGACCTCGGACCTGTTGCGCGACATTCTCGAAGACACACGCCGCACGCCGCTGGAACGGGTGCGCGCGCTGGTGCACGCCTTCATACGCTCGGAATGCGACGAGGCCGCCATGCGCGTGGCCCTTAACGATGCCGCGCCGCTTTATCGCGATGCGCCTCAGGCGCGCGAGGCCAGGGCAGAAGGCCATCGCACCATGCAGGCCTTCATGCGGCTGGCCCTGCCCGGTGCGCCGGACGCCGAACGCACGGCGGCGGGTAATCTCATAACCACCGTACTGAGCGCCGCGGGCAAGCAGTTCTCGGAAAGCCCCCGTACCGGGGAGGAAATCGACGCCTACGCCCAGGCCATGTCCGACATGTTCTGCGCGTATCTGCGCAGTCTGGGCGCGCAGGGCAAGTGACCGCGCTTGCCTATTCAGGCTGGTGGCAGACCACGCACAATTTATTGCCGTCCGGGTCGCGGAAATAGGCCCCGTAATAATGCGGGTGGTATTGCGGGCGCAGGCCGGGTTCTCCTTCGCACGTGCCGCCCTCCTGTAGCGCGGCGGCATGCGCCTGGCGAACCTGCTCGCGGGTTGCGGCCAGAAAGGCTGTCATTTGGCCGTTGCCGGGTTCGTGCGGGGCGCCATTGAACGGCTTGGCAATCGCGAACAACGGGCGATCGGCCCCCGGAGACTGCCAGCCCGCCCAGGGGATGCTGGCGTCGAAAAAGCGTGGTTCCAGGCCCAGAATCTTGAACAGGCGCTCATAGAAGCGCAGGGCGCGGTCGAAGTCGGTGATGCCGATGAAGATGTGGGAAAACGTGGGTATCGGGGCAGGGGACGTGTTCATGGCACATTCTTTCATAAAAGACCCTCGCTCATCTGATTGCGGTGGCGCGCCGGCCGCACCTTGGTCCGACAAGCCAAGCGCGCTGCCGCGACCATGCGCGCGTGATAGAGTCAATTACTGCGCTCGCCGCATCGCCCGCCATGTCTCCACGCGCCGTTACAGCGCCGCTACGGCGCAAGGTTCCAGCATGCCACTCCCAGCCATCGTCCCGAGTCAGACCGCCTTGCTGGTCATGCATTATCAAACCGACATCCTGGCTCTCTTCCCGTCGGCCGCCCCCGCATTGCTCGCCCATACCCGCCAGCTGTGCGACGCGGCGCGTGGCAAGGGCGTCGCCGTCTATTTCGCCCAGATCCACTTCAGCGCCGGCTATCCGGAAGTCAGTCCGCGCAACAAGAACGGCCAGGGCATGAAGCAGCTGGGCCTTTTCATCAATGACCAAGTGTCGCCGGAACTCGGCAGGCGGGCCGACGAGCCGGTTATCGTGGCGCATCGGGCCAGTGTGTTCTTCGGTACCGACCTTGCGCCGCGGCTGTCCGCGCGGGGAATCGATACCCTGATCATGGCGGGCATTGCCTCGACCGGAGTGGTGCTGTCGTCGGTCGCGCATGCCAGCGACGCGGATTTCCGGCTCTACACCGTCAAGGATTGCTGCTACGACCCAGACCCGATCGTGCACGATCATCTATTCGCGACGGCATTCGACACGCGCACGACCGTCCTTTCGCTGGCCCAGGCCCTGGCGCTGCTGGCCTAGGGGGGCGCCCGGCGCGAGCATCGACTTGCCATCAAGTTTTCATATAACCTGAAAACTCTCGTACAATGCCGGGATGCTCACCAAATCCCTCACGCTTACCGGGCAGGTCGCCGGCAAGCTGGCGTCCGACATCGCGGCCGGCGTGTATCCGGTGGGCGGCAAGCTGCCTACCGGCAAGGCGCTGGCGCAGTTGTATGGCGTCAGCGCGGCGGTCATCCGCGAGGCCACCGAGCGCCTGCGCGCCCAGGGGCTGGTAGAAAGCCGCCAGGGCGCCGGCTGCACGGTGGTGTCGCGCACCGCCAGCCGGGGGTTCCAGGTGCCCGGGGGCGGCGTGGCGCTGGACCGCGCCCAACTGGCCAGCGTGTATGAACTGCGCATGGAACTGGAAGGCGGGGCCGCGGCCCTGGCGGCCATGCGCCGCAGCGACGACGACCTGGCCAAGATGGCCGCCTGCCTGGCGCAGATGGAAAACCACCTGCGCCATGCCGATGAAGACGGCGTCGAGCAAGACATCGGCTTTCATGCCGCCATTGCGGTGGCCACGCACAACACCTATTACCAGCAATTGCTGCAGTACCTGAACCTGCAGGTGCGCGCCGCGGTGCGCATCGCGCGCGAAAATACGCAGCAGACCCAGGCGGAACTGGTCGGCGACGTGCACCGCGAGCACGTCGCCTTGTACGAAGCCATTGCCGCCCGCGACTCCCAGCGCGCCCGCACGGCCGCCGTGTTGCACCTGCGGCGCGCGGCAGAGCGGCTGAAGCTGGATTTTCCTTCTTTCGAACCCGAGTCGACTACGCCATGAATGCACCCGATTTCGCCCAGCGCCTGGTGCAGGCGCTGGGCCCCGATACCGTCTTGACCGCGCCCGACGACATCGCGCCCTGGCTGTCCGATTGGCGCGGCCTGTACAACGGCCGCGCCCAGGCGGTGGTGAGGCCGCGCCGCACCGAAGACGTCGCGCAGTGCCTGGCGCTGTGCCAGCAGGCCGGCGTGCCGGTGGTGCCGCGCGGCGGCAATACCGGCATGTGCGGCGGCGCCACGCCCGACACTCAGCCGGCCAATGTGGTGCTGGCGCTGGACCGCATGAACGCCGTGCGCGCTATCGACACGGTCGCCAACACCATGGTGGCCGAAGCCGGCTGCATCCTCGGCAACCTGCGCCGCGCCGCCGACGAGGCCGGACGCTTGCTGCCGCTCAGTCTGGCCGCCGAAGACTCGTGCCAGATCGGCGGTAACGTATCCACCAACGCAGGCGGCGTCAATGTGGTGCGCTACGGCATGACGCGCGAACTGGTGCTGGGCCTAGAGGCAGTGTTGCCCACCGGCGAAATCTTCAACGGGCTGCGCACACTGCGCAAAGACAATACCGGCTACGACCTGAAGCAGCTGCTGATCGGCGCCGAAGGCACGCTGGGCGTGATCACGGCGGTGGCGCTGCGCTTGTTTCCGCGCACCAGCGTGCGCTCGGTGGTGCTGGCGGCGGTTCAATCGCCCGCGCAAGCCTTGCAGCTGTTCGAGCTGGTCTACGAGCAATGCGGCTCGCGCCTGCAGGCCTACGAGTTCTTTACCGGGCAGTGCGTCGACCTGGTGCTGGCGCATGCGCAGGGCGTGCAGGAGCCTTTCGCCCAGCGCTACCCCGGCTATGTGCTGATGGAACTGGCCGACACGGCCGACGAAGCCGCCCTGAATACCCTGCTGGAAAATGTGATGGGCGCCGCGCTCGAGCGCGAATTGTGCCTGGATGCGGCCGTATCGGCGTCGCTGGCGCAGCTGCAGGCGCTGTGGAAGCTGCGCGAGGAAATCTCGGAAGCCCAGCGCGCCGACGGCCCGCACCTGAAGCACGATATTTCCCTGCCCATCGAGCGCATTCCCGATTTCATGCAGTCGGCCGAACAGCGGCTGCGCGAAGTGCACGCCGACATCCGGCCATTCATTTTCGGCCATTTCGGCGACGGCAACCTACACTACAACCTGTCGCGCCCGGCGGGCGCGCCGCGCGAATGGGCGGCCCAGCATGGCGCAGACATTACCGACATCGTGCTGGACGAGGTCAATCGCTATGGCGGCAGCATCAGCGCCGAGCATGGCATTGGCCAGTTGAAGCGCGACCATTTCTTGCACAGCAAAGATCCGCTGGAGCTGCGGCTGATGCGCGACATCAAGCGCCTGCTCGATCCTGCCGGCATCTTGAACCCTGGCAAGCTGTTGTAGTTTTGCGCCGCCGCGCCGCACGCCGGCAGGCCGCCGTTTCCGGGCTGGCTTGCCGATGGCGCGGCGTCGCGGCATTTCATTCATCCACCCTACGGGAAGAGACACATGCATGCGAATTACATAAACGGAGCCTGGGTCGACGGCGTTGACACGCGCAACAATATCAATCCGTCGAACCTGGCCGACATCGTTGGCGAATATGCCCAGGCCGACGCCGCCCAGACCAGCCAGGCCATCGCGGCCGCGCGCGCCGCCGCGTACGACTGGGCCCGCACCACGGGCCAGCGCCGCGCCGACATCCTGGACGCCGTGGGCACCGAGATCCTGGCGCGCAAAGAAGAGCTGGGCCGCCTGCTGTCGCGCGAAGAAGGCAAGACCCTGCCCGAAGGCATTGGCGAGGCCAGCCGCGCCGGCTACATCTTCAAGTTCTTCGCGGGCGAGGCGCTGCGCATCCAGGGCGAGAAGCTGCCCATGACGCGTCCGGGCGTCGAAGCCGACGTCACCCGCGAGCCGGTCGGCGTGGTGGGCATCATCGCGCCCTGGAATTTCCCCATCGCGATCCCGGCCTGGAAAATCGCGCCGGCGCTGGCTTACGGCAATACGGTGGTGTTCAAACCGGCCGACCTGGTGCCGGGCAGCGCCTGGGCGCTGGCCGAGATCCTCAGCCGCGCCGGCCTGCCTGCGGGCGTGTTCAACCTGGTCATGGGCCGCGGCGGCATCGTGGGCCAGACCATCCTGGACGACAAGCGCGTCGACGCCATCAGCTTCACGGGCTCGGTCGCCACCGGCCGCCGCGTGGCGCAGGCCGCCATGACGCGCCTGGCCAAGGTGCAACTGGAAATGGGCGGCAAGAACCCCATGGTGGTGCTGGACGACGCCGACCTGAACGTGGCTGTGGAAAGCTGCATCAATGGCGCGTTCTTCTCCACCGGCCAGCGTTGCACCGCCTCGAGCCGCCTGATCGTGCAAAAGGGCATTTATCCGCGCTTTGTCGCCGCCATGCAAGAGCGCCTGAAGAGCCTGAAGGTCGACGACGCCCTGCTGGCCGGCACCGATATCGGCCCGGTGGTCGATGAAAGCCAGCTGGCGCAGAACGAGCAGTACGTCAGCATCGGCCGCGAAGAAGGCGCCAAGCTGGCCTACGGCGGCGAACGCGTCAAGCGCGCCACCGAGGGGTTCTACATGACGCCGGCGCTGTTCGTCGATTGCAGCAACGACCTGCGCATCAGCCGCGAGGAAATCTTCGGCCCGGTGGCCGCCGTGATCCCGGCCGATTCGTTCGAACATGCGCTGGAGCTGGCCAACGATACGGAGTTCGGGCTGTCGTCGGGTATCTGCACCACGTCGCTGAAGTACGCCACGCAGTTCAAGCGCGATTCGCAAGCCGGCATGGTGATGGTGAACTGCCCCACCGCGGGTGTTGATTACCATGTGCCGTTTGGCGGACGCAAGGGTTCGAGCTACGGGTCGCGTGAACAGGGCCGCTATGCGGCGGAGTTCTATACCAGCGTGAAGACGGCGTATACGGCGGCCTGATTGACGGGGGGCGCCCGGCGGTGTTCGTGGCGTTGTTGCTAGTGATGTGGTTGCTGGTGGCGTTGTTGCCGGCGGGGGCGTTGCTGGTGGCGCAGTTGCTGGTGGTGTCGTTGCGGGTGGCGTCGTTGCGGCGGGCGGGGAGTGGGTGGGGCTTCACGGGGGCGGTCTGGCGCCTCCGCGCCAGACACCGCTTCGTCAACCTCGTCGCTGCGCTCCTTCGGTTTCCCTCGCTCGCCCCCGAGGCGCCCCACCCACTCCCCGCCCGCCGCAACGACTCGCTGTAGCGCTTGCTCGCGGCATGGCTGGGGTGGCCGGGGTTCTTTTGCTTCGTGGCCGCGGTATCGAAAAGAGGAAGAAAGCACAAGCCGCGCGGGCAAGCCGCCCCGTGCGGCTTGCCCGCGCATTCGGCCGTGGTTTGCGCAGGTCGTTTGGGGGCGCGCTTGTTTAGTGTCTGCCAGGTGTCAGGTTCCCGAAGGGTGCCTGACACCGATGTGTGCAATGACTGTCTCAACAATACGGTGTCAGGCACCCTGCGGGAGCCAGACACCTGTCATGTGGTTTGAAAGCCAGACACCTGGCATGTGGTTTGAAAGCCAGACACCTGGCATGTGGTGCAGTCGCCAGACACCTGTCAAACGTGCCATTGACGGGTGCCCGTCCTATTAGCACCACCCGTCAACCTGCTGCCATCCGAATGCCAAGGCGCGCCGCGCAGGGCGGCGCCCCTTGGCGGCCCGGCACGATCTTCTTTTTCCCAGCGCGGTGACTCCCACGAAGCAAAAGAACACGATTCGTCCCAACGGACTGGAAAGGGGTAGCTACTGCAAGTCGAGGCCGTGCCCGGGATCCGGGGCGCGGCTTCGACGCCAGAAGAAACTAATCCTCAAGTCTGGTGGTAAATCTCCGCCCCCTTCTTCACAAACTCCACCGCCTTCTCCTGCATTCCCTTCTGTAGCGCCTCTTGCTCAGCCACGCCCTGCGACGCCGCATAATCCCGCACGTCCTGCGTGATCTTCATGCTGCAGAAATGCGGCCCGCACATCGAGCAGAAGTGCGCCACTTTCATGGAGTCCTTCGGCAAGGTCTCGTCGTGGAACTCCTTGGCGGTGTCCGGGTCCAGGCCCAAGTTGAACTGGTCGTCCCAGCGGAATTCGAAGCGCGCCTTCGACAGCGCGTTGTCGCGAATCGCCGCGCCGGGGTGCCCCTTGGCCAAGTCCGCCGCGTGCGCGGCGATCTTGTACGTGATGATGCCGTCCTTCACATCTTTCTTGTTGGGCAGCCCCAGGTGTTCCTTGGGCGTCACGTAACAGAGCATGGCCGTGCCGTACCAGCCGATCAGCGCCGCGCCAATGCCAGAAGTGATGTGGTCGTAGCCGGGAGCAATGTCCGTGGTCAGGGGCCCCAGCGTGTAGAACGGCGCCTCGTGGCAGTGTTCCAGCTGCAGCTCCATGTTTTCCTTGATCATCTGCATGGGCACGTGACCCGGCCCTTCGATCATGACTTGCACGTCGTGCTTCCATGCCACCTGCGTCAGCTCGCCCAGGGTCTTCAGCTCGGCGAATTGCGCCTCGTCGTTGGCGTCGTAGCCCGATCCCGGACGCAGGCCGTCGCCCAGCGAGAAGCTGACGTCGTAGGCCTTCATGATTTCGCAGATTTCTTCGAACCGCTCGTACAGGAAGCTTTCTTTATGGTGCGCCAGGCACCACTTGGCCATGATCGAGCCGCCGCGCGACACAATGCCGGTCATGCGGTCGGCCGTCATGGGAATGAACGGCAGGCGCACGCCTGCATGAATCGTGAAATAGTCCACGCCTTGCTCGGCCTGCTCGATGAGCGTATCGCGGAAAATTTCCCAGGTCAGCTCCTCGGCCTTGCCGTCCACCTTCTCCAGCGCCTGGTAGATCGGCACCGTGCCAATGGGCACGGGCGAATTGCGCACGATCCACTCGCGAGTCTCGTGGATATGCTTGCCGGTAGACAGGTCCATGACCGTGTCGCCGCCCCAGCGGATCGCCCAGGTCATTTTCTCGACTTCTTCGCCGATGCCCGAGCTGACCGCCGAATTGCCGATATTGGCGTTGATCTTCACCAGGAAGTTGCGGCCGATGGCCATCGGCTCGACTTCGGGGTGATTGATGTTGGCCGGAATGATGGCGCGGCCGCGCGCCACTTCGTCCCGCACGAATTCCGGCGTGATGATGGCGGGGATGGCCGCGCCGAACGATTGCCCGGGATGCTGGCGCTGCAGGCGGCGGGCCAGCTTTTCGCCGTCCGGGCCGCTGGCGCGCAGGGTTTCCAGGTACTGTTCGCGGCGCAGGTTCTCGCGAATGGCCACGAATTCCATTTCGGGCGTGACGATGCCGCGGCGCGCATAGTGCATCTGCGACACGTTGGCGCCCGCCTTGGCGCGGCGCGGCGGGCGCTGCAGGTCGAAGCGCATGGCTGTCAGCTTGGGGTCGGTCAGGCGCGACTTGCCGTATTCGCTGGTGGGGCCGGCCAGCAGCTCGGTGTCGCCGCGTTCTTCGATCCAGGCCTTGCGCAACGCCGGCAGTCCGCGGCGGATGTCGATGCGCACGTCGGGGTCGGTGTAGGGGCCGCTGGTGTCGTACACCGTCAGGGGCGGATTGCGCTCGCCGCCGAACATGGTCGGCGTGTCGTCTTGCGAGATTTCGCGGAATGGCACGCGGATGTCCGGGCGGGAGCCGGTTTCATACACTTTGCGGGACTTGGGCAGCGGCGCGACCGCGGCGGCGTCGACTTCGGCCGTGGCGGCAAGGAACTTCGGATTGGCGTTCATGGAAAGCTCCAATAATGAATTTGGAGCCGAATCGGGATGAATTCCGGCCGTGCAGGCTTGCTGGCCTTGGCGGGCGGCGCGGAATACGCTCCCAGCATCGGCATTATCCGTACTGGTACGAAGGGACTCTCTCAACACGCCAGCCTGGCCGGCGAGTACCCCTGCGTGAACCCGCAGTATAGGCCGTATTAACGCTTTACATCTGCATACGTTGGGGACTATCGGTCGACGCCCCAGGCCTGTACACTTTTTTGTAACGCCGGGATGCACGTAGCCTGGCAGCCGCCCCCAGTCATTGAAGAAGGAATCCGATATGCAACCCTCCCTACGTAAACTGGCCCCGGCTCTCGCAGTCCTCACGCTCGTGCTCGCGGGCTGCCAAACCGCGCCCCAGAAAGACGCCGGCGCGGCTGCCCAGCAGCCCCAGGCCGCCCAGCCGGCCACGGCCGCCGTGGTCGAATTCTATGTGGCCCAGGCGCAGGCCGGCCCCGGCCTGATGGAAGTCAAGATCCCCGATGGCTCGCTGTTCATGCAGCGCCAGCCGGTACTGACCCGCGGCGACCTCACCGAAGCGGCCGCCCTGGTTGATCGCAAGGGGCAGAACTTCGTGGGCCTGCGCTTCACTGAAGAGGGCGCTCGCAAGCTGAACGACGTCAGCAGCCAGAACATCGGCAATATGCTGGCCCTGGTGATCGATCGCGAACTGGTTGCCGCTCCGCGCATTGCCGAGCCGCTCAACCGCGGCGTGCTGGCCTTCAGCGTGTCGTCGGCCCAGGCGGCTTCCGAAATCGCCGCCAAGATCCGCGGCGACCAGCCCGCCACCAACGGCGCCAATGGCGGCAGCGCCACGCCGCCGTCGCCGGCTTCGCCCACGGCGCCGGCGTCCCAAGTGCCCAAGGCCCAGTAAGACGCAATACAACCTCGCGTGACCTTTGCATGGCGCCTGCGGGCGCCATGCTGCATTGCAGGCCCGGCTCAGCCGCGACGCTTGCGCGCTTTGCCCTCGCTGTAGGCTTGCAGATAGCCGTCCATGATCAGGCGCAGCCATTTGTCCAGCTCGCGCCGGTCGGCGGCCGTCAGGGCATTGATCTGCATGGGCGGCACGCTGGGAAACGGCCAGGATACCTGGGGCACGGCGTTATCGCCGCTGCCGCCGGGCTCCATCAGTGTGTACGGGGCGCCGGCGCCCGGCAACTGGGCCTCGCGCTTTTCCATCGACCCCTTGCCAGTCTCCAGCCAGTCCAGCTCGACCCGCAGCACCTGCGCGATCTTGCGCAGCGAACGGCTGGAGCGGCGCGAACCGCTTTCGTAGCCGGAAATCGTGCTTTGCGATAGCCCACAGGCGCGCGCCAACGACTTCTGCGTATGGCGGCGCAGTGTCCGGGCGTGCTTCAATCGGTCCGAAAATGTCCTCACCGGCCGATTGAACCGTGCACTCAGATTACTTTGGCGATCACCATTATTACTTTTGTGATTTTCGCTCGGAGAATCCATGCAAGCGGCCATCGAAGCCATCGTCATACAGGGCGGCGTGCCACGCCGCCCGCATTTGTCCAGCGCGCTGGCCGCCATGGGTTGGTCGGCGCGCGAATGCCCCGCCATCGGCGACCTGGGCAGCCTGGTCGACATCCGTCCGCCACAAGTCATGGTGCTGGAAGGGCCCGCCCCGATGCTATGCACCCTGGCCGGCATTGCGCGTTTCACCGCGCCTCGCGCGGCCCTGATCGTGCTGGCCGACGAAACCGAACTCGAGGCCCGCGTCCTGGCGCTCCAGGCTGGCGCCGACGTGGCCTGTCCCCTGCAGATCGACCTGCGCGAGCTGGCCGCCCTGGGACGCGCCCTGGCCCAGCCGCGCCGCGACGACGCCCGGCCGCCGCCGGCGGTCACGCCCGGCTGGCACCTGATCAGCGGCGGCCGGGTGCTTGCCGGGCCGCGCGGCCAGCGCTTGCCCCTTACCTTTTCCGAAAGCGCGTTCTTCTTGCGCCTGCTTGGCGCGCCGGGTTATCGGCTGCCGCGCGAGCACCTGGCGGCCTCGCGCGGGCAGCATTCGGCGCGCAGCGTCGATGTCATGGTGTCGCGCCTGCGCAGCAAGGCGCAGCGCTTGGGAATCGAACTGCCTTTGCTGGCGGTGCGGCAGTGGGGCTATATCTTCCTGGCTGACAGCGCCACGGGCCACGTCGACCCAGCTGCCGCGGCCTTGGCCGCCGACTGGCCGGCAGGCATGCTGCAGGGCCCGTCCGCGCCAGAAATGCCAGGCGCCAGCGGGGCCTAGATCACCACCAGGTTGTCGCGGTGCATCAGTTCGGGGTCGGTCATGCTGCCCAGAATGCGCGCGATTTGCGACGACGGCTGGCGCAAGATGCGTCGCGTGTCGGCCGACGAATAGTTGATCAGGCCGCGGGCGCATTCGGCGCCCTGGGGGTCGATGCAGGCAACCACATCGCCGCGCTCAAACTCGCCCTGCACGTCGACCACGCCAATCGGCAGCAGGCTCTTGCCCTCGTGCAGCAGGGCGCGCACCGCGCCGGCATCCAGCACCACCCGGCCGCGCAGGCGCAGATGATCGGCCAGCCATTGTTTGCGCGCCGACCACACCGGCAGCACGGCGCGCAGTTCCGTGCCGATGCACTCGCCTTGCGCCAGGCGAGTCAGCACGTTGCGTTCGCGGCCCGAGGCAATCACCGTGTGCGCGCCGCTGTGCGCGGCCCGCTTGGCCGCCAGAATCTTCGTCAGCATGCCGCCGGTGCCAATGCCCGAGCCGGCGCCGCCGGCCATGGCTTCCAGCTCCGGGTCGCCCGCTTGCGCATGCGCCACGAATACCGCGTCCGGGTTCTTGCGCGGGTCGGAATCGTACAGGCCGCGCTGGTCGGTCAGGATGATCAGCGCGTCGGCCTCGATAAGGTTGGTAACCAGCGCGCCCAGGGTGTCGTTGTCGCCCAGGCGGATTTCATCGGTGACCACCGTGTCGTTTTCATTGACGATGGGCACCACGCCCAGGCGCATCAGCGCAAACAACGTGCTGCGCGCATTCAGGTAGCGGTGCCGGTCGGCCAGGTCTTCGTGGGTAAGCAAAATCTGCGCGGTGCGCAGGCCATGCTCGGCGAACGCGGCTTCGTAGGCCTGGCACAACCCCATCTGGCCCACGGCGGCGGCGGCCTGTAGTTCGTGCATGACCGATGGCCGCTTGCGCCAGCCCAGGCGCGCCATGCCCTCGGCGATGGCGCCGCTGGACACCAGCACTACTTGCTTGCCTTGCTGGCGCAAGGCGGCGATCTGGGCCGCCCAGTGCGCCACGGCGGCGCGGTCCAGGCCGCGCCCTTCGTTGGTGACCAGGGACGATCCAACCTTGGCCACCAGCCGGGTGGCGGAGGCAACGACGGAAACAGCGGTAGTGTCGGCAGTCATGGCGATGACCGGGGTGTTGCGGTAATAAAAAGCCGCGGCGCGGCGGGGACGAGAATGCGATTATGGCTTATTCGTCACCGCCACGCGGCGCCCCGGGCGGGGCCGCATCGCTGCGCGTGGCGTCGAAGCGCGGGTCTTCGGCCACGTAGGTGCCGTCGGCCTGGTCTTGCGCCAGGTTGGCTTTGCGCTGTTCGGCGTCCAGGTAGTCTTGCAGCGCCCAGATCAGTTCCTGGGTGCCGTCGCCGTTCAGGCCCGATATGACGAACACCGGGCCCTGCCAGCTGAACTGCTCGACGAAACGCTGCCGCGCGGCGTCCGGATCGGCCACCATATCCAGCTTGTTCAGCACCAGCCAGCGGGGCTTGTCGGCCAGTTCGGGGTCGTAGCGGCGCAGTTCTTCGACGATGGCGCGCGCATCGGCCACGGCCTGTTCGATGGGATCGGTGTCGGGATCGGGCGAAGAAATGTCGACCAGGTGCAGCAGCACGCGGGTGCGGGCCAGGTGGCGCAGGAACAAGTGGCCCAGGCCGGCGCCTTCGGATGCGCCTTCGATCAGGCCCGGAATGTCGGCCACCACGAAGCTGCGCGAGGCCGAGGTGCGCACCACGCCCAGGTTGGGGTGCAGGGTCGTGAACGGGTAGTCGGCCACCTTGGGGCGCGCATTGGAAATGCGGCTGATCAGGGTGGACTTGCCGGCATTGGGCAGGCCCAGCAGGCCGACGTCGGCAAGCACTTTCAGCTCGAGCCGCAGGCGGCGCTGCTCGCCTTCTTTGCCGGGCGTCCATTGGCGCGGCGCGCGGTTGGTGCTGGACTTGAAATGCAGGTTGCCCATGCCGCCCTGGCCGCCGGCGGCCAGCGTGACTTTCTCGCCGTGGCGGTTCAGGTCGAACAGCAGTTCGCCGGTGTCGGCGTCGTGCACGACGGTGCCCACCGGCACGCGCAGGGTGATGTCGGGCGCCGCCGCGCCGTATTGATCGGAGCCGCGGCCGTTTTCGCCGTTCTTGGCCCGGTGCAGGCGAGCGTAGCGGAAATCGATCAGCGTATTGATGTTGCGGTCGGCCACGGCGTAGATACTGCCGCCGCGCCCGCCGTCGCCGCCGTCGGGGCCGCCCTTGGGGATGAATTTTTCGCGGCGAAAGCTCGCCACGCCATTGCCGCCTTTGCCGGCGATGACTTCGATGGTGGCTTCGTCTACGAATTTCATAAGTAATCCTGAAGCAAAAAAGCCCTGCCGCATGCGACAGGGCTTTTGCCGTGCGGGTAACGGGGTGCCGTTACTCTGCGGCCACGACCGACACGACCTGCTTGTTCAACGCGCCCTTGAAGCCGAATTGAACCTTGCCGTCGATCAGCGCGAACAAGGTGTGATCCTTGCCGATGCCGACGTTGGTGCCGGGGTGGAAACGGGTGCCGCGCTGGCGCACGATGATCGAGCCAGCCGGGATTTGTTGGCCGCCAAAAACCTTGACGCCCAGTCGCTTCGATTCTGAGTCGCGACCGTTACGCGTAGAGCCGCCGCCCTTCTTCTGTGCCATGTTGATAGCTCCTGCTAATCAATACCGGTCCGGGTCATCAAGCCGTGATGGCTTCGATGCGGATTTCGGTGTAGTTCTGACGGTGGCCCTGATGCTTCTGGTAGTGCTTGCGACGGCGCATCTTGAAGATCTTGACCTTGTCGTGCCGGCCATGCGCAAGAACCGTTGCCTTGACCACGGCGCCGGCGACGAGCGGGGTGCCAACTTTCAGTTGGTCGCCTTCGCCCACCGACAGGACCTGGTCCAGGGTGATTTCTTGCCCAATGTCAGCAGGTATCTGTTCTACCTTGAGTTTTTCGCCAGCGGCAACGCGATACTGCTTGCCACCGGTTTTTACGACCGCGTACATGGGGTATTCCTTAGGGTTTCGTAATACAGGTTTCGTATTACAGGTTTGGTACTGCAAAATCATCTGCCGGCTGCGCGCGCAGCAGATTTCGGCATTGACCGAACCAAAGATTCTAGCCTGTGCCTGTGGAAAAGTCAAAAACCCCTTACAGGCCGGGCGCTTAGCAGGCCTGGGGCGCCAGCGCCACGCGCGCGGCGATGGCCCGCGCCGCGCGCCGCACGCCCTGCGCCACGGCCTGCACGTGGGCCGCGTCGAGGCGGTCGCCAGGAATCGACGTGCTGACCGCCACCCGCTTGCCCAGGGCGGTTTCGCCCACATACGCGGCGTAACAGTGCAGGCCCGCAGCCACTTCTTCGTGTTCTTGCGCCAGGCCTTCGGCGCGCGCCTGGGCCAGCTCGCGCAGCAGGGCGGCGCGGTCGGTCTGGGTGCGCTCGCTGACCTGCGCCAGCACCGGCGGCAGCGTCTCGGCCAGCACCGGCTCGGGCAACCCGGCCAGCAGCGCCTTGCCCAGCGCGCAGGCATGCGCGGGCAGGCGCGAGCCCAGTTCCGACACCAGCCGCACCGGCCGGCGCGCGTCTTCGCGGGCCAGGTAGACGACCTCGGCGCCGTCCAGCGCCGCCAGTTGCATGACTTCATTGTGGCGCTCGACGAACTCGCTGGCGGCCGCGCGAAAGGCCGCTTGCAGCCCGTCGTGCCGCAGGTAGGCCGCGCCCAGTGCCATCAGTTCCAGGCCGATGACGTAGCCATCGCCGGCGCGGTCGATCCAGCGCCGCCGCACCAGCGTGTCCAGCAGCAGGTACAGCGAACTGCGGGGCATGGCGCAGGCGCGCGCCAGGTCGGCCGCGCGCAGGGGGGCGCGCTGGCTGGCCAGCACGCGCAGGATGTCATGGGCGCGCCGGATGGCCGGCACATCGTAGTCGGGGGCGGGCATGATTGTCCAATATATTGGATTAAAAAACATTATATTGGACATCGCCGGGCTGTCTTCCCTAGACTTGGCTGGATAAGACGGGGCCGCCCTTTGCCCCTGCAACCGGAGCCCGCGCATGACCCCCTTGAACGACTTGCCCGTAGACCTCGACCGCGCCCTGCTGGTGGGCCGCGTCTGGCGCCCCGCCCCGATCGACGGCCCCAGCGTGGTGAACGTGCGGCAGGGCCGGGTCGTGGACTTGACCCCCCTGGCGCCCACCCTGGCCGACTTGCTCGACCGCCCCGACCGGCTGGCCATCGTGCGCGAGGGCCAGGGCGAAGACCTGGGGCCGGTAGCCGACCTGCTGGCGCGCAGCCTGGCGGGCGACGCCACCGCGGGGCCGGTGCTGCTGGCCCCGTGCGACCTGCAGCCGGTCAAGGCCGCCGGCGTCACCTTCGCGGTCAGCCTGCTGGAGCGCCTGATCGAAGAGCAGGCGGGCGGCGACGCCAGCCAGGCCGAAGTGGTGCGCGCGCGCATTCACGCGCTGATCGGTTCCGATTTGTCGCAACTGCGGCCGGGTTCGCCGCAGGCCATGGCCCTGAAGGCCGAACTGCAGGCGCGCGGACAGTGGTCGCAGTACCTGGAGGTGGGCATCGGCCCCGACGCCGAGGTGTTTTCGAAGGCGCCGCCGATGGCCTCGGTGGGCACCGGCGCCTGGGTGGGGCTGCTGCCGCAGTCGGAATGGAACAACCCCGAGCCAGAAGTGGTGCTGGCGGTCGACAGCCGCGGCCAGGCCGTGGGCGCCACGCTGGGCAATGACGTCAACCTGCGCGACGTGGAAGGCCGCAGCGCGCTGTTGCTGACCAAGGCCAAAGACAACAATGGTTCGTGCGCCATCGGCCCGTTCGTGCGCCTGTTCGACGAGCACTACACGCTTGACGACATGCGCCAGGACGACGTGTCGCTGCGCATCGAGGGCGAAGACGGTTTTGTGCTCGATGGCGTCAGCCATATGCGAGAAATCAGCCGCGATCCGCTCGACCTGGTGCGCCAGGCCAGTGAATTCCACCAGTATCCCGACGGTTTCATGCTGTTCCTGGGCACCATGTTCTCGCCCACGCAAGACCGCGCCGGGCAGGGCAGCGGCTTCACGCATCGCCAGGGCGACGTGGTGCGCATTGCCACGCCGCGCCTGGGGGCGCTGGTCAACCGCGTGGGCCTGTGCAATGGCATCGCGCCCTGGACCTTCGGCGTACGCGCGCTTTACGCAAGCTTGCGCAAACGCGGCCTGTAGCGCCGCGGGCGCGGCCACCGGCGCCGCGAGCGGGGACGCATACCCGTATAATTCGCCAGACCCCGGGTTCCGGCGCGGCAGGCCCGCGCCGGTGGACCACCGAGCCACGGGTCGGCTCGACTTGTAATGTGCCGGATACGTCTTGAATCTCCCTGAGCTGATCGCCCCCATTGCCGATGACATGAAGGCCGTCGACGCGGTTATCCGCGGACGCCTCGATTCGGAAGTCGTACTCATCCGGACGATTGCCGACTACATCATCGGCGCCGGCGGCAAACGCATGCGGCCGGCCATGGTGCTGATGATGGCGCGCGCGCTGGGCTACCAGGGCGAGCACCACCGCCTGCTGGCCGCCGTGGTCGAGTTCATCCACACGGCTACCCTGTTGCACGACGACGTGGTCGACGAGTCCGACCTGCGCCGCGGCCGTGAAACCGCCAACGCCATGTTCGGCAACGCCGCCAGCGTGCTGGTGGGCGACTACCTGTATTCGCGCTCGTTCGAAATGATGGTCGAGGCCGGGTCGATGCGCATCATGCAGATCCTGTCCGAAGCCACCACCGTCATCGCCGAGGGCGAGGTGCTGCAGCTGCTGAACGTGCACGATCCCGATGTTTCCCAGGCGCGCTACCTGCAGGTGGTGCGCTACAAGACCGCCAAGCTGTTCGAGGCCGCCGCCCAGGTGGGCGCGGTGCTGGCCGGCGCATCGCCCGAACAGGAAGAAGCCGCCGCCGCCTACGGCCGGCACATCGGCACGGCGTTCCAGTTGGTCGACGACGTGCTCGACTACAGCGGCGACGCCCAGGCCCTGGGCAAGAACGTGGGCGACGACCTGCGCGAAGGCAAGCCCACGCTGCCGCTGATCCGTGTCATGGAAACCGGTACCCCGGAACAGCGCGAACTGATCCGCAATGCCATCAAGACAGGCGACGCCGATTTTGCCGCCGTGGCCCAGGCTATCCAGGCCACCGACGCGCTTGAGCATGCCCGCCAGGCGGCCCTGGCCGAAGCCGACGCCGCCCGTCAGGCGCTTGCCGGCTTTCCCATTTCCGTTTATCAGAAATCCCTGCTAGAATTCTGCGCTTTCGCGGTCAATCGAGACCGGTGAAAACGGTTGTTGAAAACCCATGGTGAAAACCGAGGGTAAAGCCGGGGCGTAGCTCAGCCTGGTAGAGTACTGCGTTCGGGACGCAGGAGTCGGAGGTTCGAATCCTCTCGCCCCGACCATTGATTTGGTCGAATTCCCTGGTGGCGCTTCCCACGCCACTGCATAGGCCGGTATCGCGCAAGCGGTGCCGGCTTTTTTGCGTGGGCGCCGCCCAGGTACGCGGCCTCCAGGTACGCGGCCTTTATGGCGCGCCTGCTTCATTTCCCATCAAGATGGATTCCGTGGCCACCTCGCGCGTGGCGCGCAAAAAATCTTCTACATAGCGGACGTTGCGGGCGCCCGGCGCCCGCCCCAGCAGGAAGTGGTTTTCCACGGCAGGCTCGAAGCGGCTGGCCACCACCCCGGATACGGTGTCCGCCATTTGCGGGTGCACCAGCGACACACCCAGGCCCGCGGCCACGAACTCGCAGAGCGTGGGCGCGGCGGTGGCTTCCAGCACATAGTTTGGGGTAATGCCGGCCTGCGCGTGCAAGTCGTCCACCAGGCGGCGGATGGCCACTGAACTGTCGAACGCAATGAACGGCTGGTTTTCCAGATCGCACATGGAAACGCTGGCCTGGCGCGTCAGCGGGTGCCCGGCGGGCAACAGACAAACCAGTGGATGCCGCAGGAAGGGTTCCAGTTCCAGTTCGGGATGATCGACGCTGGTGTTCAGGAGACCGACATCGATCTGCCGGGTGGCCAGCCAGTCAGCCAGCACGGCGGAGGCTCGTACTTTCACCGATACGAAGACATTCGGGTGCAGCGCCAGGAACCGCATGGTGGCCAGGCGGATGAAATGGCCCGACAGGGCAGGCAGCACGCCCACGATCAGTTGGCCGCGCTCTTCGCGCTTGACCGATTCCACCGCTCGCTCGATCTGGTGCAGCCCGGCAAAGATGCGGTCGATCTCGTCGTACAGCCGCATGCCCTGCGGGGTGGCGATCAGGCGCCCGCGCACGCGCTCGAACAGGCGCAGCCCGGTGTGGTGTTCGAACTGCGCAAGCAGCTTGCTGACGGCGGGCTGGGTGACATGCAGATGAGCGGCGGCCCCGCTGACCGTACCGCTTTCCACCACGGCGCGAAAGGCTTCGACCTGCCGCAGATTGAATGAGCGCATTCTATAACCGTTTGGAATAGGTTTCCCTAAAAATGTGTTTTGACATTCTAGGCTGCCGGCCCGAGTATGGCCAATATTTCCAGCGTTGCAAGGAATCGTTCGCCCCATGCATTACGCAATCAAACGGATCCTGCTCGGGATCCCCACGCTATTGGCCATGTTCACGGCCATTTTCCTGCTCGTGCGGGTGGTGCCGGGCGATGCGGCCACGGTCATCCTGGGCGACCAGGCCAGCGCCGCGTCATTGGAAGCCCTGCGCATCAAGCTGGGGCTGGACCAGCCGCTGTGGCGCCAATACGCGGACTTCCTGTCCGGCGTCCTGCAGGGCGACCTGGGAACCTCGCTGGTCACCAACCGTCCGGTCATGGCCGAGGTGTTGCGCGTGCTGCCCAGCACGCTGCAATTAGCCGCCGGCTCGATGGTGTTCGGTCTGTTGCTGGGCCTGCCCCTGGGCGTGGCGGCGGCTGTTTACCAGGGCGCCTGGCCCGACTATGTGGGGCGCATCGTGTCCCTGCTGGGTTTGTCGGTGCCGGCCTTTGTCGGAGGCATCCTGCTGTTGCTGGTGTTCGCCATTCAGTTGCAGTGGTTCCCGGTCATCCCCATGGGCGCCGGGCTGATGGACGACCTGCGCGGCCTGGTGCTGCCGGTCTGTACGCTGGGTTTCATCATGAGCGCGTACGTGGCGCGCGTGACCCGCACGTCCATGTTGTCGGTGCTGGGCGAAGACTACATCCGCACCGCCCGCGCCAAGGGCATCGGCCCCCTGCGTTTCGTGCTGCGCCACGCTTTGGCCAATGCGTTGCTGCCCATCATCACGGTCACGGGGCTGTATTTCGGCACGCTCATCGGCAACGCCGTGCTGACCGAAATCGTGTTCAACCGGCCCGGCATGGGGCGCTTGATTCTGGGGGCGCTCAACACGCGCGACTACTCGCTGCTGCAGGGGCTGATGATCGTGTTCGCCGCGTTCGTGGTGATGGCCAATGTGGTGACCGACCTGCTGTACGGCGTCGCAGACCCGCGCGTGCGGGTGGGGAGGTAAGCGGCATGCATACATTACAAGCCGTGCCCACGGCGCAAGCGAGGTTCATGCGCTTCATGTCGCGCGCGGGGCTGGCCGGCTGGGTGGGCCTGGGCCTGCTGCTGTGCATTACGCTGGTCGCCATCTTTGCCCCATGGATTGCCCCACACGACCCGCTGGAGCAGAGCATCGTCAACCGGTTGTTGCCGCCGTCGCCCGAATTCCTGTTGGGTACCGACAGCTACGGGCGGGACGTGCTGTCGCGCATCATCCATGGCGCGCGTGTGTCGCTGGTGGTGGGCTTCCTGTCCATCCTGATCGCGATGACGGCAGGCACGGTTGTGGGCGTCGTGTCGGGTTATGTGGGTGGCCGCTGCGACCAACTGGTCATGGCCATCGTCGACGTGATGCTCTCGTTCCCGTCGCTGTTGCTGGGCTTGATGGTGGCGGCCGTGCTGGGCGCGAGCCTCGAGAACCTGATCATTGCCATCGCCATCACCGAAGTGGCGCCCTTTGTGCGGCTGGCGCGCGCGCCCACGCTGGCGCTCAAGGAAAAGGAATTCGTCGAGGCCGGGCGCGCGCTGGGCTTCAGCCATGCCCGGCTGATGAGCGTGCACATCCTGCCCAACCTCGTGGCCGACATCCTGGTCATGGGTTCGCTGTGGATGGCCACCGCTATACGCACCGAGGCGTCGCTGAGCTTCATCGGCCTGGGCGTTCGCCCACCCACGGCCACCTGGGGCGGGATGATCCGCGAAGGTTTCGAGAACATCCTGGACGCCTGGTGGCTGGCGGTGTTTCCCAGCCTGGCGGTGTTGCTCGTGGTGTTGGCGCTGAACCTGCTGGGCGACGCGCTGCGCGATGCCGTCGATCCCAAGTATCGCAAGGGCTGACCGATGAATCGCACTGTTTCTTCCTCTGCTTGCGCCGCCGAATCCGTGCTCGACATTCGCGGCATGCGCACCGAATTCCTGATCGATGGCCAATGGCATGCTGCCGTGCGCGACCTGTCGCTGACGGTCCGGCGCAATGAAACGCTGGCCATCGTGGGCGAGTCCGGCAGCGGCAAGAGCATGACCGCCTTGTCGGTGCTGGGGCTCTTGCCGGCCAAGGGGGCGCGCATCGGCGCAGGCCAGGTCATGTTCGAAGGCCAGGATCTGGCGCGTTTGTCCGAGCGCCAGATGCGGCGGATTCGCGGCAATCGCATCGCCATGGTGTTTCAGGAACCCATGACTTCGCTCAACCCCACCATGCGCGTGGGCGAGCAGATCGGCGAGTCGTTGCGCGCCCACAAGGGCGTATCCCGTGCCGAAGCGCGTCGTCAGGCCGTGCAGTTGTTGCTGCAAGTGGGCATCCCCTCGGCGCAGACGCGGCTGGACGACTATCCGCACCAGTTCTCCGGCGGCATGCGCCAACGCGTCATGATCGCCATGGCCATTGCCTGCCAGCCCACGCTGCTGCTGGCCGACGAACCCACCACGGCGCTGGACGTGACCATCCAGGCGCAAGTGCTGGCGGTGCTCAACGAGCTGAAGGCCAGCCAGGGCATGTCCATGGTGTTCATCACGCACAACCTGGGGGCCGTGGCGCTCATCGCCGACCGGGTGGCCGTGATGTATGCCGGCGAGATTGTCGAACTCGCGCCGGTGGCCGACTTGTATGCCCGGCCGGTGCATCCCTATACCGAGGCGTTGCTGGCGGCCATGCCGCGGGTGGATCGCGTGAACGAAGACCTGCGGCCGATCCCCGGCGGCGTGCCGTCCATACGCGCCCTGCCGGCCGGCTGCGCCTACGCCGACCGCTGCCCGCTGAAGATCGACCGCTGCGAAACCGAGGCGCCCCGCCTGGCGCCGCTGCCGGGCGATGTCGAACACCCCGTCCGCTGCTTCGTGCGCAACCCGGAGATGACATGAACAACCGCGATTCTTCGCCATCCGGCATCGTGGTCGAACACCTGCGCAAGCACTACGTAACCGGAGGCGGCCTGTTCGGCCGCGCGCGCCAGACCGTGCGGGCCATCGCCGATGTCTCGCTGGCCATTCCCAAAGGCCAGGCGGTGGGCCTGGTGGGCGAGTCCGGTTGCGGCAAGTCCACGGTGGCCCGCGCGGTGCTGCGCCTGGTAGAGCCCGACGCCGGCCGCATCGTGCACGACGGTATCGATGTGCGCGCTTTGTCCGGCAAAGCGTTGCGCCTGTACCGGCGGCGCGCGCAGTTGGTATTCCAGGACCCCTACGCATCGCTCAACCCCAAGCGCACGGTGCGCCAGACGCTCGAGGAGCCGTTGCGCGTGCATCGCATGGGCACCCCGGCCGAGATCGCGCGCAGCGTGGAAGCGGCCATGGCCGAAGTGGGCTTGCCGGCCGAAAGCCTGTCGCGCTACGCCTACGAATTCTCGGGCGGCCAGCGCCAGCGCATCGGCATCGCCCGGGCCTTGATCCTGCAGCCCGACTTCATCGTGGCCGATGAGCCCGTGTCCGCGCTGGACGTTTCCGTGCAGGCCCAGATTCTGCAATTGCTGAAGAAGCTCCAGCAGGACCGCGGCTTGTCGTTCCTGTTCGTGTCGCACGACCTGGGCGTGGTGCGGCATTTCTGCTACCTGACCAGCGTCATGTACCTGGGCCGCATCGTGGAATCCGGCCCCACGGCGCAGATCCTGGACGACCCCAGACACCCGTACACCCGTCTGTTGCGCGACAGCTCGCCCGTGCCAGACCCGGGCCATCGCATTGCGCTGGTGTCCGCCGCGCAAGAGCTGCCTTCGGCGGCCAACCCGCCGCCGGGGTGTGCGTTTCATCCGCGCTGTCCGCATGCCCGTGACCGTTGCCGCGCCGAGACGCCGGCGCCGCAGCCAGTGGCCGGGCAGGCGCGCCGCACGGTGGCTTGTCATTTTCCGTTATAGGGCCGGCTCTAAGCCGTTTTTCCGGTTCTCTTCTCGTTCATTCCAATATTGCACGGAGCACTGTTGTGAGTTCAGCAAGCTTTATCTATCTGAGTCAGGAAGAAGCCATCAAGCATGGCGCCGATGACGTGGCGGCCACCGTGGCCGACGTCGAACGCACCGTCGTCCTGACCTATCAGGGCAAAGCCATCGAGGCGCCCACCGCCACCTTGTTCTGGGACGTGGATCCGGCCGTGCTCAAGGGGGGCTTCATCGGCTATCCCAGCAAGAAGCGCGCCAATATCCATGCCGGCTATATCGACGACGCCGGGGTGAAGAAGGTCGCGATCAAGAACATTCCCAGCAATCCCGACAATCTCAAGAACGGCCATGGTCCGCGCGCGTCGGGCCTGGTGACGATCCTGCATCCCGAAACCGGCTATCCGCTGGCCGTCATGGACGCCATGGTCATCAGCTGCATGCGCACGGGCTGCCTGGGCGCGCTGGGCGTGAAGTACCTGCGTTCGTCCCAGGCCACTACTGCCGGCTTCATCGGTGTCGGGCCGGTCAACCAGGCGGCGATCATGGGCATTGCGGAAGTCATGCCCGAGCTCAAGCGGGCCTACGTGTTCGACTACGACGCCGGGCGCGCCCAGCGCTTCGCCGACAAGTTCTCGACGCAATTGGGCATCGAGATCGTGGTGTGCGCCTCGGCCAAGGAAGCCATCGTCGATGCCGACATCGTCGTGCCGGCCACCAGCGTGCAGAACAAGGACGCTGCCTACATCGAGTATGGCTGGCTGAAGAAGGGCGCCCTGTTCGTCGACCTGTCGCTGTGGGACGCCAAATATGAAGTGTTCGAGAAGGCGGACGCCATGTTCACGAACTCGGACCTGGTCATGGAACGCACCACCATGACGCCCGCCTGCCTGGTGGCCGAGAAGATCACCACGCAAGACGAACTGGTGGATATCGGCGGCGTGATACTGGGCCAATCGCGCGGGCGCGTCTCCGATGACGACATCATCGTCTACTTTGCGCGCGGCATGGCGCTGTACGACGTAATGAGCGGCTACCGGGTCTACGAAAACGCCAAGAAAGCAGGCCAGGGCCAGACCCTGAACCTGTGGGAAGGCGAGTACTGGCTGTAAGGACGGTTCTGTTATCCCATCCACACGTCGGGCCATGCCCCCAAGGAGGAACACCATGCGTATAAAGAAACTGCTTTTCGCCGCGCTGCTGAGCGCGGGGCTGTCTGCTGGCGCGCCCGCCGCAATGGCCGAAACCTTGCAGATCGGTATCGGCACGTCTGACATCCAGACACTGGATATTCATCGGGCCACCGGCTTCGATTCCATGCTGTTGAGCCACGTGTTCAATGGCCTGGTGCGCTTTCCGCCGGGCAGCGCCGATCCGGCCAAACTGGAGCCCGACCTGGCCGAGCGCTGGGAGGAGTCCCCCGATCACCTGGTCTGGACGTTTCATTTACGCAAGGGCGTGCAGTTCCATGGAGGCAACGGCGAGCTGCATGCCGACGATGTGGTGTTCTCGCTGACGCGCGCCGCCGACCCGAAGCAGTCGTCGCAAGCGGCGGCGTTCGAACCCTTTGCCAAGGTAGAGGCGTTGGACGACTACACCGTGCGCATCACGCTCAAGCGCCCCACGCCGGGCTTCCTGGGGCTGGTGGCCAACTACCGGGGCGGCAACATCACGAGCCGCAAAGCCGCGGAAAAACCCGGCGCCAACCTGGCGGCCCAGCCAGTGGGCACGGGTCCGTTCCAGATAGTCGAGCATGTGCCGCAGCAGTATGTGCGCCTGACGGCCAACGAGCAGTACTTTCGCGGCAAACCCAAGATCGACGAGATCTACTGGCGTTTTGTCATGTCCGACAGCAGCCGCGACCTGGCCTTCAAGGCCAAGCAGCTGGATGTGATCTACGGACGCCGCGAGCAGCGCTGGGTAACCAGCACGCGCGACCGCAAGGGGGTGACGCTGGACATCTTCGGCCCCGGCGAATTCCGCACGCTGCACCTGAATCGCACCATCAAGCCCCTGGACGACCCGCGGGTCCGCCAGGCCATTGCGCATGCTGTCAACGTGGACGAGATCGTGCAGTTCGTGGGCAAGGACGTGGCGCACAAAGGCTGCTCGGTCGTGCCGCCGGGCTACCTGGGCGAGGACTGCTCGTTCAACTATCACTACGACCTGGCCAAGGCCAGGCAACTGCTGGCTGAGGCGGGCCATCCGGACGGCATCACGCTGCCGGTGGTGGTGTCCAATATTTCGTCGATCTTGCCCATCATGGAGGTCGTGCAGAATCAATTGGGCAAGGCGGGCATCCGGCTGGACATGAAAGTGGTGGACCATCCCACCTTCCATGAGCAGATCCGCAAGGACGCCAGCGCCATCGTGTTCTACGGCGCCGCGCGGTTCCCCGTGGCCGACACCTACCTGACGCAGTTCTACGATTCGGATGCCATCGTCGGCACGCCCAAGGCCATCACGAACTTCTCGCACTGCTCGGTGGGCGACGAGGCCATACGCGCGGCGCGTACCGAGACCGACAGCGCTAAGCAACTGGCCCTCTGGAAGATCGCGCAGCAGCAGATCAACGACGATGTCTGCGGCGTGCCGCTGTTCGACCTGCGCCAGGTGTGGGCGCACAACGACAATGTCGACTACGGCTATGAGCTGGTGGGCGACATCAACATTGCGCCGCCCATTACCGAACGCACTACCGTCAGGCACTGACCGGTTGCGTGTCGGGCGGCACGCAGTAACGCTCTTCCCGGTACGCCCAACTGGGCCATAGCGCGTGGGCCAGGGCTTCTTCGGCCAACGCCGCATCCGTGGGGGCGGGCTCGAAGGTTTCGGGCATGGCGTAGCGGAACTGCACCGGCGCCTTGCCGGGCAGCAGCACCAGCAGGTCGTCGCCCTTCAGGTAGCCGTAGTGGTTCTCGTACTGCATGATGGCGCGGTTGGGCGCGGCGCGGGTCAGGTCGCGGCCCACCATGGGGTGCGTGCACGCTACGCCGGCCAGCGACAGCAGGGTGGGGGGAAGGTCGATCTGGCTGATGATGCTGTCGTCGCGCCGCGCCTCGATGCCGCCGCCCAATATGACCGCCGGAATGTGGAAATGGCGCACCGGCACCAGCGTGTCGCCGAACACGCGCGAATCGTGGTCGGCCACGACCAGGAACACGGTGTCGTCCCAGTAGGGGGCCTGGCGCGCGCGTTCGAAAAACTGGCCCAGCGCCCAGTCCGCATAGCGCACGGTGTTCTCGACCGTGGCGGGGTCGCCGTCTACCGCGATGCGTCCGGCCGGGTATTCCCAGGGCGAGTGGTTCGACACGGTGAAGGCCAGGGTGAACGACGGCTGGTCGCCGTCGGCGCGCAGGCGGGCGTCCAGCTGCGTGTACATGTCTTCGTCTGACGCGCCCCAGGTGCCCACGAAGGCGGGGTCGGTGAAATCGGGGCGATCGACGATCTCGTCGAAACCATTGCCCAGGAAGAACGCCTTCATGTTGTCGAAGTGCGATTCCCCGCCGTAAATGAAGCGCGAGTGGTAGCCGTGGCGGCCCAGCACGTCGGCCAGCGTGAAGAAGCCGCGCTGCGCGGCCGGCAGCTTCAGCACTGCCTGGGCGGGCGTGGGCAGGAAGCCCGCCGTCACGGCCTCCAGCCCGCGCACCGATCGCGTGCCGGTGGCGTAGGCGCGCGTGAACGCCCAGCCCTCGCGCGCCAGCGCATCCAGGTTCGGTGTCAGGTTGGCGCCGCCCAGCGCGGCGCTGTATTGCGCGCCCAGGCTTTCCTGCAGAATGATCACGATCTTGGCGGGGCGCTCGCGGGTGCGCGTGGGCTCCTGGCGGTGCACGCTGGGGTGCGTGGCCACGGCCGGCGGGTTGGGCAGGCCGGCGCACGACAGCACGACTTCATGCATGCGCTGCTCCGGCAGGCGGCCGTAGACGGCGGCGGCGGATTTCTCGTACTTCATGCTGTAGATCGCGTACAGCACGTTGTACAGCGAGTTCAGCGCCAGCGTATTCAGCATGCCGTCGTTGCTGTAGGCCACTGTGGACGGGTTGATCGGGCGATGCCCCAGCGTGCCGCGTATGGCCAGGATCACCACCGCCAGCATGGCCAAGCTGCCCAGGGCCATTTGCCACCAATCCCAGCGCGCGCCCGGTTCGGCGTTGCTGAAGAGCGCATGGCCGACGGCCACCAGCACCACCACCGCCACCAGCGCGCCGGCCAGTTCCGCTTTGTAGCCGCGCCACAGCATGCCGGAGACTTCGCGCGGGTGCTTCAGGTATTCGACGAACAGGCGGTTCGGCCGGGTGTCGTATTCGGTGATGAAGGCCGGGGTGGCCACTTCCATGAAACCCAGCAGCACCCAGCACGCCAGCAGCCAGATGCCGGTGACCGTCGCGGCGCCCGGCAAGTGCCCCAGCCAGGGCGACAGCACGGCGGGCCAGGCCGCCAGCACGGCGATCTGGTGGGTGTCGATGCGCAGCCCGCCCAGCAGGATGGGCTTCAGGCCGCCGGCATTCTGCACGCGCCGCCATTGCCAGGCGGCCAGCGCCAGGCGGCTGGCGGTCAGCAGCACATAGGCCGCGATAATGAACAGTAGAGTCGAATGTCGCATAGGGTTCGTCCGGGCCGGCGCCAGGGGCCGGCCGCGGCGCGGGCGAGGTCAGGAACGGATGCCGGCTGGCAGGTTGGCGCGCACCAGGCTGCCCGCGATGGATTCGCGCATGGGGATCTCGGGCAGGGCATCGCCGGGGCCGTACCACCGCGCTTCGGCGATTTCGTCGGCTTGCAGGCGTAATTCGCCGCCGGCATATTCGGCGGTGAAGGCAATCATCAGCGAATGCGGGAACGGCCACGACTGGCTGCCGAAGTAGCGCAGGTTGTCGACCCGCAGGCCGACTTCTTCCATGACTTCCCGGTGAATGGCGTCTTCGATGCTTTCGCCAGCCTCGACGAAGCCCGCCAGCGCGGTGTGGCGGGCCGTGGCATAGGTTGCGTGGCGCGCCAGCAGGATGCTGTCGCCCTTGCGCACCAGCACCATCATGGCCGGCGAGATGCGCGGGTAGGCCGACATGCCGCAGGCGGGGCAGCGCATGCAGAATTCATGGCCCAGCGGCTGCATGGGGGTGGTGCATACGCCGCAGTATTTATGCGTGCGGGCCCACTCGGAAATCTGGAAGGCCCGGCCGGCCAGCGCGGCGCGGTCGCCCAGGTCGGCCATCAGCGCGCGCAGCTTGCGAAAGGCATAGCCCGGCGGCGCCTCGGCCGTGGCGGGCAGGTGGGTGGTGCGGATCTGCGGATTATCCAGCCATACTTGCTGCAGGGTCTCGGGCTGCAGCCCCAGGACGGAGCAGGTGGCGGCGTCGGGCAGGTCCAGCCCTGCTTCGCGCACCAGCAGTTCATTGCCTCGGAAAATGAAATTCAAGGTGCTTCCTTGCGCGGATGGTTGTTTGCTGAAGGCGGTGATTGCAGCCGGTACTTTACTGCCACTTTCAGCGGCCAGGCAGGCAGAATATTACTTGCCGGGCGGTTCCGCCAGCCGCGCCACCGCGACCTCCAGGGGCCAGGCCAGGGTCTCGACCAGATCGGCCACGGCGTCAGTGTCATCGAGCAGCACGCGCGGCAGCGGCGCGCCGTCGGGGGCGATGTCGCTGGCAATGGCGCCGATGCTGGGGTCGTCGGGATAGAGCCAGGGCTTGCCGTTGGCCTGCCGATGGACTTCGATCTTGATGTGCGCGTTGCGCTTGAAGCCTTCGACCAGGATGAAATCCACCGGGCTCATGGCGCCCAGCAGCTCGCCCAGCTCGGGCTCGGCCGCGCCGCGCAGTTCGTGCATGAGCGCCCAGCGCGCCGACGAGGCCACCAGCACTTCGGTGGCGCCGGATTCGCGATGGCGGTAGGAGTCTTTGCCCGGCGTGTCGATGTCGAACGCGTGGTGGGCATGCTTGAGGGTGGATACGGAATAGCCGCGTGCTTTCAGGCAGGGGATCAGCTTGGTCAGCAGCGAGGTCTTGCCCGCGCCGCTCCAGCCGGCAAAACCTATGATTCTTGTCATTCGGGGCTCGCGACGGGGGTTCAGATCAGGCCTTCGAAGGGCAGGACGTCGACCAGTTGCCCGGCTGCGACATCGCCCTGGTCGTGGTGGAGCACCATCAGGCCGTTGGCCTGGCTCATGCTGCGCAGGATGCCCGAGCCTTGCGAACCGGTAATGTCGGCCTGCCAGCCGCCATCGGGCGCCGGGCTGACGATGGCGCGCTGGTATTCGGTGCGGCCGGGCTTTTTGCGGATGGGGCGCGTGGCAGCGCAGCGCAGCAGCGGCAGCGGCTGCGGCGTGGCGCCGGCCATGGCGAGCAGGGCGTCGCGCACCAGCGCATAGAACGTGACCATCACGGCGACCGGGTTGCCGGGCAACCCGAACAGGATGGCATCGCCGTGTTCGGCGTGGATGCGGCCGATGGCCATGGGACGGCCCGGCCGCATGGCGATGCGCCAGAACAGCACGTCGCCCAGCTGCGCCATGACGGTCTTGGTGTGGTCGGCTTCGCCCACGCTGACCCCACCCGACGTGATGACCGCATCGGCATTGGCGGCCGCCGTGGAGAAGGCCTCGGCCAGCGCCTGGGGGTCGTCGCGCACCACGCCCAGGTCGATGACGTCCACGCCCAGCCGCTGCAGCATGCAATAGAGGGTGTAGCGGTTGCTGTCGTACACGCAGCCTTCGTCGAGCGGTTCGCCGATGGAGCGCAGTTCGTTGCCGGTGGAAAAGAATGCCACCCGCAAGCGCCGCAGCACCGGGACTTCGGCGCGGCCCAGCGAGGCCAGCATGCCGATGTCGGCCGGGCGCAGGATGCGCCCGGCCGCAAGCGCCGCATCGCCCACCGCCAGGTCTTCGCCGGCCAGCCGGCGGTTGTCGCCGGCACGCACGGCGCCGGCCGGAATGACGACGCGGTCGCCGTCGAGGCGGGTGAATTCTTGCGGGATGACCGTATCCAGCCCGTCGGGCATGACAGCGCCGGTCATGATGCGCACGCACTGTCCGGGGCCCGCCCGGCCCGTGAAGGGGGTGCCGGCCAGTCCGCTGCCGGCCACCTGCAGCACGGTATCGGCGTCGGCGGCCAGATCGCGCCCGGCGAAGGCGTAGCCGTCCATGGCGGAGTTGTCGTGGGCGGGCACATTCAGGTGCGATACGACATTGCTGGCCAGCACGCGGCCCAGGGCCGAGCGCAGCGGCAGCATTTCGGCGGCGCGCACGCGCGGCACCAACTGATCGATGAAGGCGCGGGCCTGGGTCACCGGCAGGGCGGCCGGATCGTAGCCGCTGATGCACGAGGCGATGGAAGCGAGGCTGGGGGGCAGGGGGCGGGTCATGGCAGTTGTTGCAGTTCGGCCAGCGTGTTCGCGCCAGCGAAGGCCGCGGCATCGTCGAAGCGGACCTCGACGCAGCGGTGCATAGCCGTCCAGGCGTCGATCTTGCGCTGCCCGCTTTGCAGGAAGGCCAGCAGGCTGGGCAGCAGCGAGGTTTTCATCAGGCAGAACACCGGCTGGGTGCGCAGCTGGCCGTTTTGCAGCGTGGCGGCCATGGCGATGTCGGCGTTTTGCCGGACCAGCTCGCCGGCCAGGCGCTCGACCAAGTCGAGCGGAAAGCGCGGGCAGTCGCAGGGCACCGTGGCCAGGTAGGGGGTTTCGCAGCGTTCCAGGCCCACCGCCAGTCCGGCCAGGGGGCCGGCGAAGTCGGGCAGGTTGTCGGGCCACACCGGCACGCCCATGGCTTCGTAGGCGCCCAGATTGCGGTTCGCGTTGACCATGGCCTGCCCCACTTGCGGCGACAGCCGCAGCAAGGCGTGCATGGCCATGGGCATGCCTTGGTAGTTCTGCAGGCCCTTGTCGATACCGCCCATGCGGCTGCCGCGCCCGCCCGCGAGAATCAGGCCCGTGATGTCGGTTTTATCGATCATGGGATTCGATAGCAAAGCCGCGTTCAACCGCGCGGCGTGGCGGCCAGTATAGACCAGCCCGACGGGCGTTTCGCGCGCCCATGATGCACCCCATGCGGCAGCGCAAGGCGCTCTGCTAAGATGAATCGAGCCGGCCGCCGCGGCGGCCTTCCTTTTTCTCCGACTTCCACGCACAAGACCCCATGGTCGCTTCCGAACCTTTGTTGCAGGCCTTGCAGGCCGTCATCGATCCCAATACGGGCAAGCCCCTGGCCAGCGCCAAGGCGGTCAAGAATCTCCAGATCGACGGCGCCGATGTCGCCTTCGATGTCGAACTCGGCTACCCCGCCAAAAGCCAGATACCGGCCCTGCGCAGCGCCCTGGTCGCCGCCGCGCGCGGCGTGCCCGGCGTGGGCAATGTCTCGGTCAACCTGCGTACGGTCATCGTGCCGCACACGGCGCAGCGCGGCGTGGCCCTGCTGCCCAACATCAAGAACATCATCGCCGTCGCCTCGGGCAAGGGCGGGGTGGGCAAGAGCACCACCGCCGTCAACCTGGCGCTGGCGCTGGCCGCCGAGGGCGCGCGGGTGGGCCTGCTCGATGCCGACATCTACGGCCCCAGCCAGTCGCTCATGATGGGCATCGACGCGCGCCCGCAAAGCGACGACGGCAAAACCATGGAACCGCTCGAAAATTACGGCGTGCAGGTCATGTCCATCGGGTTCCTGGTCGATCCCGACGAAGCCATGATCTGGCGCGGCCCCATGGCGGTGCAGGCGCTCGAGCAGCTGCTGCGCCAGACCAACTGGAAAGACCTCGACTACCTGGTGGTCGACATGCCGCCCGGCACCGGCGACATCCACCTGTCGCTCAGCCAGAAGGTGCCCGTCACGGGCGCGGTCATCGTCACCACCCCCCAGGACATCGCCTTGCTGGATGCCCGAAAGGGGGTCAAAATGTTCGAAAAAGTCGGGGTACCGATCCTGGGCGTGGTCGAGAACATGGCGGTGCATGTCTGTAGCCAGTGTGGCCATGCCGAACACATATTCGGCGCGGGCGGAGGCAAGAAAATGGCGGCTGATTTCAATCTGGCCTATCTGGGCGCCTTGCCGCTCGACATCAACATCCGCCTGCAGGCCGACAGCGGCCAGCCTTCCGTGGTGGCCGACCCCGACGGCGAGGTCGCCGGCCTGTACAAGGCGGTGGCGCGCCAGGTGGCGGTGTCGGTGGCGGGCATGGCCAAAGACCACTCCGCCAAGCTGTCCGCCATTTCGATCAGCCGGACAACCTAGGCAGCCTGCCATGAGCGAATCCCTGCCCATCAGCCTGGACGTGGCCGTGGTGATGCGCAAAGAACGCATCAACGGTCCGATGCGGCGTTGGCAGGAATGGCGCTGGGTGCTCGACGACGTGGTCGCCAACGAGGCCACGTTCGGCACGGCCGAGCGCCTGCTCTATAAAGACGATTCGCAAGAACGCTGGCTGCACCCGGGCTACACCGTGCGGCTGTTCAAAGACGACGCCGAAGGCTACGTGCTCAATGCCACCACGCCGGCGCCCTGCTGGTTCGTGTTGTGGCGCATGCACGAGCCCGAAGACGGCGGCGAACCACGGGCGCGGCCCGCTATCGTCACGCTCAGCTATCACGACGCCGGCCGCTGGCTCGATGCCCAGGAAACCGTCGAGCAGGTGCCGGCGCCGCCCGTCATCGTGGAATGGCTCAACGCCTTCATCGCAGCCCACTACGTGCCCGAGCCCAAGCGCCGCAAGCGCCCGGCCAGCTTCCAATCGCTGCAAGACCGCTTCGGCAACCCGGCGTCGGTGTCCACCCTGAAGAAATTCGGCGGCGAAGGAACATCATGACGGGGCCCGGGCACGATGGCTTTCTGCGCCGCTGGTCCCGCCGCAAAGAGCAGGCCCGCGGCGGGCAGGCGCCCGAGGATGCGCCGCCGTCCGGCGCACCGCAGCCGGTTGCTCTGGCGGATGGGCCCGCCGATGCCCAGGCCGTGCCGCCCACTGTGCAGGCGCCGGCCGAACCGCCGCCCCTGACGCTGGACGACGTGCGCGCGCTGACACCGGAATCTGATTTCGCGCCTTTCGTGGCGCGGCAGGTGGCGCCCGATGTAAAGAACGCAGCGCTGAAAAAACTGTTCTCCGACCCCCATTACAACGTGATGGACGGGCTCGATACTTACATCGACGATTACTCCAGCATGGAGGCCTTGCCGGCACCCATGTTGCGCCGCCTGGCCAGCGCGCGGGCGCTGGCGATGTTCGAATCCGCCGAAGACGCGCTGCCGGCCGACCCGGCGCCGGTCGACCGGGCGTTGGCCAACCCGCCCCCGGCCGATCACGGCGCCGAGCCGCCGCAAGCGCATGATTCTTCCCCAGCGGCCCCCCTCGAGCCGCCAGCCGCGCCTGCCGACGGCGCCGCGGACACGCCCGCCGCCGATGCCGTGGCCGCCGGCCCCAGCCCCGGCCGCGCAGCCGAACCAGATCCCGCTGCCGCCGCGCCCCGCCATGCCGGGGCGCGTGCGCGCGGCTGAAGCCTTCTTTTTCATGCGACCGCACCCATGACTACGCTGATCTGCGACTGCAACCGCACCATGCCGCTGGACCCCGATGAACTCGGGCGCGCGCTGGGCGAGCCGCTGGCGCCGCATTCCCTGCTGTGCCGCAGCCAGGCGGGCGACTTCCAGCAGGCCATCCGCGGCGCCGGGCCGGTCGTGGTGGCGTGCACCCAGGAACAGCGCCTGTTTGGCGAACTGGGCCGCGCCACCGAAGGCGCCCTGGCGCCGGTGCGCTTCGTCAACATTCGCGAAACCGGCGGCTGGAGCCGCGACGCCGCCCAGGCCATGCCCAAGCTGGCGGCCTTGCTGGCCGCGGCTCACCTGCCCGATCCCGATCCGGTCGCCACGGTCACGTACCGCAGCGCGGGCCGCCTGCTGGTCATCGGCCCGCTCGATCGCGCCGAGCAGGCCGCTGCATTGCTCGACGACGTCTTGCAGGTAACGCTGTTCGTGCAGGGCGAGGGCCGCGACGGCGGTAGCCAGGCGCGCCGCTATCCGGTGCTGGCCGGCCGGCTCGAACATCTGCGGGGGCGGCTGGGCGCGTTCGAGCTGGCCTGGTCGCAAGACAACCCCATCGACCTCGATCTGTGCACCCGCTGCAATGCGTGCCTGGCTGCCTGCCCGGAAGGCGCCATTGGCGTCGACTACCAGGTCGACCTGGGGCGATGTACCTCGCATCGCGATTGCGTGGCGTCCTGTACGGTGGCGGGCGCCATCGATTTCCAGCGCCCGCCCCGCCAGTTCACCGAACAGTACGACCTGGTGCTCGACCTGGGCGCCACGCCGCAGATGCGCCGCCACGAGCCGCCGCAGGGCTATTTCACCTGGGACGGCCGCGACCCCGGCACGCTGCTGCGGCTGCGTGACCTGGTGGGCGAATTCGAAAAGCCCAAATTCTTCGACTACAAATCTTCGCTGTGCGCGCACAGCCGCAACGAAACCATTGGCTGCAATGCCTGTGTCGATGTCTGCTCGGCCGAGGCCATCCGCAGCGACGCGCATCGCCAGCAGATCGTGGTCGACCCGTATCTGTGCGCCGGCTGCGGGGCCTGCACCACCGTATGTCCGTCTGGCGCCATGGCCTATACGTATCCGCGCAGCCCCGACCAGGGTCGCAAGCTGCGCACCTTGCTGTCTACTTATGCCCAGGCCGGCGGACGCGACGCGGTGCTGCTGCTGCACAGCCAGCAGGGCGGCCAGCGCCTGGTGGAAACCCTGGGCCGCGCCGCGCAGCTCAAGCTGGCGCACGGGGTGCCGGCCAACGTGATACCGGCGGCCTTGTGGCACGTGGCCAGCCTGGGGGTCGAGCTGTGGCTGTCGGCCGTGGCGTTCGGCGCCGCCCAGGTGGCGGTGCTGGCCAGCGGCGACGAGGCGCCGCAGTATCTTGACGCGCTGGCCGCGCAAATGGAAACCGCGCAGGCCATCCTGAACGGCCTGGGCTATGACGGCACGCACCTGCATCTGGTGCGGGCCGACACCGCCGAAGCGCTCGACGATCACCTGCAGCGCATCGTGGCGCGGCATCCGCGCGTGCCGGCCCAGCCGGCGCGCCACGCGGCGGCGCCCGAGAAGCGCGCCACCCTGGCGCTCGCCCTGGACCATCTCATTGCTCATGCGCCCGGCCCCTTGCCACAGGAAATCCCGCTGCCGGCGGGCGCGCCCGGCGCCGGCGCGCCCCTGGGCGCCGTCGCGGTCGACGCCCAGGCCTGTACGCTGTGCATGAGCTGCGTCAGCGCCTGCCCGGCCCATGCGTTGCAAGACAACCCGCAACTGCCCCAGCTGCGCTTCATCGAAAAAAATTGCGTGCAATGTGGGTTGTGCGAAAAAACCTGCCCAGAAGACGCCATCCAGCTGGTGCCGCGCCTGCTGCTGTCCGAACGCCGCAAAGAAGCCGTGGTGCTCAACGAAACCCAGCCCTTCCACTGTGTGCGCTGCGGCAAGGCGTTCGGCACACAGAAGGGCATCGACACCATGCTGCAGCGGCTGGGCGGCCACGCCATGTTCCAGGGGGCGGCGCTCGAACGCCTGAAGATGTGCGGCGACTGCCGTGTCATCGACCTGTATTCCTCGCCCGACGAAACTCGCATCACCGACCTATGACAGCCACCGTCCCGCTCGCCGCCATCGGCCCCACCGGCCTCGACGAAGACGCCGCCCGCGCCGCAATCTACGGCTTGCTGGCGCACCTGTTCTATGCGCCGCCATCCGCCGAATTGCTGGCGCAGCTGCAAGAGCAGGCCGCCGCGTCCGGCAGCCTGCTCGAAGCCTCCTGGAACGCGCTGGCCGACAGCGCGCGCGAACTGGACGCGGCCACCATCGCGTCCGAATACGACGCCCTGTTCGGCGGAGTAGGCAAGCCCGAAGTCTATTTGTTCGGCTCGCACTACCTGGCGGGTTTCCTGAACGAAAAACCGCTGGTCCGGCTGCGTGACGACTTGTCCGCGCTGGGCCTGGCGCGCGACCCCGCCATGCCCGAAACCGAAGACCACATCGCTTATCTGTGCGAAGTCATGCGGCTGCTGATCACCGGGCCCGACGCGGCGGTGGCCAACCTGGCCCGGCAAAGCGCGTTCTTCGCCGCGCACATCCAGCCCTGGGCCGGCGATTTGTGCGATGCAATAGCCGCCCAGCCCGCCGCGCGGTTCTATGCCCGCGCGGCCGATTTCACCCGCGATTTCTTCCAGGTCGAGGCGCAGGGCTTCGACATGCTGGCTTAACGGCAAAACCGGCGTTGCGCCGAGGTCCGGGCCGAGAAGATTGCCCCGGGCCAAGGGTCGGGGTACAGTATGCAAAGCATTTCATATCTGGTTGCTTCGGAGGAGACGGACATGTCCAAGACCCACCCCCGACTTTCGCGCCGGGCATTCCTGGCAAGCGCGGCCGGCGCCGGCGCCGCCGCGGCTGGCGCGGTGGCCTTGCCCGGTAGCGCGGCGCAGCCGCCATCCTCCGCTACTGCCTCACCCCCCGCGCCGGCGCAGGGCGGCGGCTATCGCCTCAGCGAACACGTCAAGCGGTACTACAAAACCACTCTCGTCTGACGGAGCCCGGCATGTTGCTAACCAAAAAAACCGATGCCGCGCGCGATGCCGCGGCAGAGTCGAGCTTCATGCAAAGCCTGCGGCGCGGCATGTCGCAGGCCTTGCCCACCATGGACCGTCGCTCGTTCCTGCGGCGCTCGGGCATCGGCGTGGGCGCCGGCCTGGCGGCCGCGCCGCTGGCGCTGGTCAGGCAGGCCGAAGCCGCCGACGAGCGCCAGGCGCCCCTGGGCAAAACCAAGACCACCACCCACCGCACGGTCTGTACGCACTGTTCGGTGGGCTGTGCCATCGACGCCGTGGTCGAGAACGGCGTCTGGGTGCGCCAGGAACCGGTCTTCGATTCGCCCATCAACCTGGGAGCGCACTGCGCCAAGGGCGCCGCGGTGCGCGAGCACGGCCACGGCGAACACCGCCTGCGCTATCCCATGAAGCTGGTCGACGGCAAGTACCAGCGCATCAGCTGGGACACCGCCCTGAACGAAATCAGCGCCCACCTGATGCAGCTGCGCAAGGAAAGCGGTCCCGACTCGGTCTACTGGATCGGCTCATCCAAGCACAGCAACGAACAGTCATACCTGATGCGCAAGTTCGTCAGCTACTGGGGCAGCAACAACTGCGACCACCAGGCGCGCATCTGCCACTCCACCACGGTGGCCGGCGTGGCCAACACGTGGGGCTACGGCGCCATGACCAACTCGTACAACGACATGCAGAACGCCAAGGTCGCGTTGTACATCGGGTCTAACGCCGCCGAAGCCCATCCGGTGTCGATGCTGCACATGCTGCACGCCAAGGAAACCGGCTGCAAAATGATCGTGGTCGACCCGCGCTTCACCCGCACGGCCGCCAAGGCCGACCAGCACGTCCGCATCCGTTCCGGCACCGACATCCCGTTCCTGTTCGGCCTGCTGTATCACATCTTCAAGAACGGCTGGGAAGACCAGGCCTATATCAACGCGCGCGTCTATGGCATGGACAAGGTCAAGGCCGACATCCTGGCCAAATGGACGCCCGACAAGGTGCAGGATGCCTGTGGCGTCGACGAGGCCACCATGTACGGCGTGGCCAAGACCCTGCACGAAAACCGCCCCGGCACGCTGGTGTGGTGCATGGGCCAGACGCAGCACTCCATCGGCAACGCCATGGTGCGCGCGTCCTGTATCGTGCAGCTGGCGCTGGGCAACGTCGGGGTGTCCGGCGGCGGGGCCAACATCTTCCGCGGCCACGACAACGTGCAGGGCGCCACCGACATCGGCCCCAACCCCGATTCCCTGCCCGGCTACTACGGCCTGACCGAAGGCTCCTGGAAGCACTTCGCCAACGCGTGGGGCGTCGACTACGAATGGATCAAGGGCCGCTACGCCTCGCCCGAGCTGATGAGCAAGCCCGGCATTACTGTGTCGCGCTGGATCGACGGCGTGCTCGAAGACCCCAGCGTCATCGACCAGCCCACCAACCTGCGGGCCGTCGTCTACTGGGGCCATGCGCCCAACTCGCAGACGCGCGGGCTGGAAATGAAGCGCGCCATGGACAAGCTCGACCTGCTGGTGGTGGTCGATCCGTATCCGTCGGCCACGGCGGCCATGGCCGCCATGCCGGGCAAGGCCGAAGACCTCAACCCCAACCGCGCGGTCTATCTGCTGCCGGCGGCCACGCAGTTCGAGACCAGCGGGTCCTGTACGGCGTCCAACCGTTCGCTGCAGTGGCGCGACAAGGTCATCGATCCGCTGTGGGAAAGCCGCACCGACCACATGATCATGTACCAGCTGGCCGAAAAGCTGGGATTTGGCAAAGAGTTCGTCAAGAACTACAAGCTGCAGAAGGTCAAGGGCATGGACGAGCCCGTCATCGAAGACGTGCTGCGTGAAATCAACGCCTGCTGCTGGACCATCGGCTACACCGGGCAAAGCCCCGAGCGCCTGAAGGCCCACATGCGCAACATGCATGTGTTCGACGTCAAGACCTTGCGCGCCAAGGGCGGCAAAGACGCCGAAACCGGCTACGACCTGACCGGCGACTACTTCGGCCTGCCGTGGCCCTGTTGGGGCACGCCCGAGCTCAAGCACCCGGGCACGGCCAACCTGTACAACACCAGCCTGCACGTCATGGATGGCGGCGGCAACTTCCGCGCCAACTTCGGCGTGGAGCGCGATGGCGTCAACCTGCTGGCCGAAGACGGCTCTCACTCTAAAGGAGCCGACCTCACCACCGGGTATCCCGAGTTCGACCACATCCTGCTCAAGAAGCTGGGCTGGTGGAACGAGCTCACCGATGCCGAGAAGGCCGCGGCCGAAGGCAAGAACTGGAAAACCGATTCGTCGGGCGGCATCATCCGCGTGGTCATGAAAAACCATGGCTGCTATCCGTTCGGCAACGCCAAGGCGCGCGCGGTGGTGTGGAATTTCCCCGATCCCATCCCGCAGCACCGCGAGCCCATCTATGGCACCCGGCCCGACCTGGTCGCCAAGTACCCCTCGCACGACGACCTGAAGAATTTCTGGCGCCTGCCCACGCTTTACACGTCGCTGCAGAAGAAGAACGTGGCCGACAAGCTGTACGAGAAATTCCCCATCATTCTTACCTCGGGGCGCCTGGTCGAGTACGAGGGCGGCGGCGACGAAACCCGTTCGAACCCCTGGCTGGCCGAACTGCAGCAAGAGTGCTTCGTCGAGATCAACCCCAAGGCGGCGGCCGACCGTGGCATCAGCAACGGCGACCGGGTGTGGGTGTCCACGCCCACGGGCGCGCGCCTGAATGTGCAGGCGCTGGTTACCGAACGGGTGGGGCCCGACACGGCGTTCATACCCTTCCACTTCGCGGGGCGCTGGCAGGGGGCCGACCTGCTGTCCAGCTACCCGGAAGGCGCGGCACCCATCGTGCGTGGCGAAGCGGTCAACACCGCTACCACTTACGGCTACGACTCCGTCACGATGATGCAGGAAACCAAGACCACGATCTGCAACATCGCGAAGGCCTAGGAGACCGCCATGGCAAGAATGAAGTTCGTCTGTGACGCCGAGCGCTGTATCGAATGCAATAGCTGCGTCACCGCGTGCAAGAACGAGCACGAGATTCCCTGGGGCGTGAACCGCCGCCGCGTGGTCACGCTGAACGACGGCGTGCCGGGCGAAAAATCCATTTCGGTGGCCTGCATGCACTGCAGCGATGCGCCCTGCATGGCGGTGTGCCCCGTGAACTGCTTCTACCGCACCGATGAAGGCGTGGTGCTGCACAATAAAGACACCTGTATTGGCTGCGGCTACTGCTCGTACGCCTGTCCGTTCGGCGCGCCGCAGTTCCCGTCGCAGGGCACGTTCGGCGTGCGCGGCAAAATGGACAAATGCACGTTCTGCGCCGGCGGCCCCGAAGAACACGGCAGCGAGGCCGAGTTCGAAAAATACGGCCGCAACCGCCTGGCCGAGGGCAAGCTGCCCGCCTGCGCAGAAATGTGCTCCACCAAGGCGCTGCTGGCCGGCGACGGCGATGTGGTGGCCGATATTTTCCGCACGCGGGTGGTGCACCGGGGCAAGGGCGCCGAGGTCTGGGGCTGGGGCACGGCCTATGGCTCGCAGCAGGCCGGCCAGCCGCCTGCCGCTGGCGCGAAGGACAAATCATGAACGCGCGCATCGGTATCGTGACGCTGCTGGCGTTGGGCCTGGCGGCCTGCTCCGAGCCCTCGCAGGAATTGCATTCCGGCAAGAACACCGGCGAACCCGCCTACGCCGGCACCGGAAGCAATTTCGTGGCCCCGGGCTGGAAGCCTGGCGACAAGGCCAGCTGGCAGCGCGAACTCGCCCAGCGCACCCAGCGCGGGCAGAACGAGTACAACAAAGTCAACTGACCGGAGGCTGCCATGGTACGGTCAATCTTCGCGGCACTCTTGCTTGGCGCCACGTTGCTGGCGCCGGCGGCGGCGCAGAACACCGCGCCCGCCGACGGCGGCCTGGGCGGCATCAAGAACGCCAATATCTTCGAGGTCAAACCCGACGCCAACGAGCTGCCCGGCTACGCCGAGCAGACCAACGGCCAGCGCGCCAAGGTGCAGCCCGGCAACAATGCGCCCATGTGGCGGCAGGTGAATTCCGGGCAGCCCGGCTACAGCAGCCTGCCGGCCAGCGAGGCTCCCGAGGCCGGCGTGCTGATCCAGCGCTTCGTGCAGTATCCCGGGTCTCGCTACACCACGGCCGGCGAAGCGTGGCGGCAGGTGCGCAACCACTGGCTGGTTCCGTACGGGGGCGGCCTGCTCTTGATCGTGCTGGTGGCGATCTTGCTGTTCTACCTGGCCAAGGGCAAGGTCAAGGTGCATGGTCCGGAAACCGGCCGCAAGATCGAGCGCTTTACCTATTTTGAACGCGCCGCCCATTGGGTCAACGCCACGGCCTTCGTCATTCTGGCGCTGTCGGGCATCGTGATGGCATTCGGCCGGCACATCCTGTTGCCCTGGATGGGCAGCGCCATCTACGGCTGGCTGGCCTGGGTGCTCAAGACCACCCACAACTTCGTCGGCCCGGTGTTCGCGGTGTCGCTGGTGGTGGTGCTGGCCACGTTCGCCAAAGACAACATGCTGCGCCGCTACGACCTCACCTGGCTACGCCGGGGCGGCGGGCTGCTGCGCGCTCAGCATGTGCCGGCGGGGCGCTTCAATGCCGGCGAAAAACTCATGTTCTGGATAGGCATGCTGCTGTTTGGCCTGCTCGCGGTCGGCTCGGGGCTGTTCCTTGACCGCGTGGTGCCGGACGCCATGGTGTACACGCGCGGCAACATGCAGATCGCCCACATGATCCACGCGGTGTCGGTCATACTGATGATGTGCATGTTGATGGGCCACATCTACCTGGGCACCATCGGCATGCAGGGCGCCTACAAGGCCATGAAAACCGGTTATGTCGACGAGGCCTGGGCGCGCGAACACCACGACGTCTGGTACAGCGACATCCAGTCGGGCAAGATCCCGGCCCAGCGTACGGCCGCCAAGGCCGCCAAGCGGCGCGGCGCCCGCCCGGCCGGCGCCTGACCCCGAAGGAGCACGCCATGAAACTGCTTGCCGCGTTGCCGCTGGCCATGATTGCCGCCGCCGCCCATGCCACCCTGCCGGCGCCCAGCGCCGAGGCCCAGGCCAAGGCCGCCGAAGCCAAGGCCAAGGCAGCCTGGAGCGGCAAGGTCGCCGCTTACAAGCTATGCCAGGTGCAGGACACTGTGGCCGAACAGTATTTCGCGAGCGCGCGAGCGGCTGGCAAGAACGCCGCGCCGCCCGTCCCCACGCCCGAATGCAAAGATCCGGGCCCGTTCGTGTATGCGCCGGCGCCGGTGCAGCCGCGCGAGGGGTCCGGCGCGCATTCGCCCGCCGAAACCGCCAGCCAGCCGCCCAGCTCGCCTCAGACTGAATCCGACGGCAAATCCGCCAAGTGACCGCTTCCAGCCTGTCGTTGCCGCAACTGACCCAGGCGCGCGCCCCGCTGACGCGGGAAGTCACCGTGGTCAACGAGCACGGCGCGTCGGAAACCGTGTCCATTCCGGCGGAGCGGCCGCTTACCATTTACGTAGACCGGCGCGAGCTGGTCACGCTGATGACGCTGGGCGCCATGCCCGAACTGCTGGTGCTGGGCTATCTGCGCAACCAGCGCCTGATCCGCGACGTGAGCGACGTGCTGTCCATCATGGTCGACTGGGAAGTCAACGCCGCCTCGGTGGTTACGCGCGACGGCATCGCCGATATCGAATCCCGCACCGCCCAGCGCGTGGTGACCACGGGCTGCGGGCAGGGCAGTGTATTCGGCGGCCTGATGGAAGAACTCGACAGCATCCGCCTGGCGCCGCAGGCCCGCGTGACACAGGCGCAACTGTACGGCCTGCTCAATGCCATACGGGTGCAGGAAACCACCTATAAGTCGGCGGGCTCGGTGCATGGCTGTGCGCTGTTCCGCGGCGAAACCATGCTGATGTTCGTGGAAGACGTCGGCCGCCACAACGCCATTGACACGCTGGCGGGCTGGATGTGGCTGCAGCCGCCGGCCGAGCAACGCGGCGCCGACAAAATCTTCTACACCACCGGCCGCCTGACCAGCGAAATGATCATGAAGTCGGCCCAGATGGGCGTGCCCATTGTCGTGTCGCGCAGCGGCATGACGCAGATGGGCTACGAAATCGCCAAGGGCCTGGGCTTGTGCGCCATCGGCCGTGCGGTGAACCGGCACTTCGTGTGCTACACGGCCCCCGAGCGGCTGGTGCCCCAGCCCGAGCTGGCGGCCGCGCGCGCCGCCACGCCCTAGGGGCTGCAATCGCGTCCTGCCACCCTAGCGGGCGCGGCGCCGCGGCTTGCTGGTCGGAAAACTCCACCACGGCAGCACCCGCCGCATCGACAGCACTTCACCGCTTTGCACGGGCGCGTAGCCCGGCATGCGCGACAGGGCTGCCTGCCATGGGGCGCTGCGCAAGATCGCCAGCAGCGCCTGGGTAGAGGGCTGCTCCAGCGTCGATTTCAAGCACACTAGAAAATAGTTCTCCCGCACCAGCGGCAGGAAATCCAGGCCGTGCTGATGCGCCACCGGCTCGATGCCCAGCCCCGCGTCGGCGGTGCCGGCGGCAATGGCATGGGCCACGGCGGCGTGCGACGGTTCGGTGCGGTCATAACCGGCAATCGCCGAGGCAGGCAGTCCCGCCTGTTCGAGCAGTTCGTCGAACAGCACGCGCGTGCCGCTGCCCAGCGCGCGGTTCACATAGCGCACGCCGGGGCGCCGCAGATCTGGCAGCGCGGCCAGGCGCAGAGGGTTGCCGCGCGCCACGATCAGGCCTTGACTGCGCTGCGCGAATCCGATGATCTTGTGCAGCCCCGGCTTGAGCAGCGGCTTGTAGATGCGCTCGGTCAGCGAGCCGGGCACCGGATCTTGCCGCGTATGAAAGCCGGCGATCACACAGCGCCCTTCGTTCAGCCCGCGGATCGCATCCACGCTGCCGGTATAGCGAATGTCGAGGTACAGCTTGGCGCTGGCTACCGCGTGTTCGCGCAGCGCGCCCAGGGCATCGTCATGGCTGGCATACAGCGGCACCACATGGGCCGCGTCGTCGAACGCCATGGCAAAGGCGCGTTCGAGGTCGGCGCGCAGGGCGTTGATTTGTGGCCCCAGCCGCGCCTGGGCCTGGCGCTCGGCCCACAGCAGCTTTTCTCCGAACTCGTTCAGGCGCGCCGGCTGGCCCTTGTCCCACACGATAAGGGTGCGGCCCAGGGCTTGTTCCCAGCGCTTGAGTTCACCCCATACGTGGCGGTACGACAGGCCCAGCGACTTGGCCGCGGCCGAAATCGAACCCTGCTGCCGCACGGCGAACAGCAGATCCATCAGCGCGTTGCCGATGGTGGCAGGGGCAGCGTCGGTGCCGCCCAACTGGTAGGAAAGGTCGATACGATGCACGTCCGCGAGTATGCACTAAATGCCAGGACGCGGGCGCGCGGCCCAGCCTATGCAACGTTGTTCATATGGCTTGCATGATACTGCTGGGCTACCCTCTGTGCAGGTCTCGCATGTACCCACCATGAATACCTTATCCGAAAGCGTGCTGACTGCATTGCAGTTGATCGTCGGGGCCGATCCGGTGCTGCTGTCCATCGTGGTCAGGTCTCTGGCGGTCAGCGCCTGCGCCTGCCTGCTCGCGTGCAGCGCCGGCATGGTGGCCGGCTCGTGGCTTGCCGTGGCGCGTTTCCGCGGGCGCGGCATCGTGCTGACGTTGCTGAATACCTCGCTGGCCCTGCCTTCCGTGGTGGTGGGCCTGGTGGTCTACCTGCTGTTGTCGCATTCCGGCCCGCTGGGCTTTCTGGGCTGGCTGTTTTCGTTCAAGGCCATGGTGCTGGCGCAGGCGGTGCTGGTCTGTCCAGTGGTCACCGCGCTGGTCCGCCAGACCGTTGAAGACGCCGAGCGCCACCATGGCGAGCAGTTGCGGTCATTGCGCGCGCGCACGCTGGTGCGCAGCCTGCTGCTGGTCTGGGACGAACGCTTCACCCTGCTCACCATTGTCATTACCGGCTTCGGGCGCGCCATTTCCGAAGTGGGGGCGGTGATGGTGGTGGGCGGCAACATCGAAGGCTATACGCGCGTGATGACCACGGCTATCGCGCTGGAAACCAGCAAGGGCGACCTGCCGCTGGCCCTGGCGCTGGGCCTGTTGCTGCTGTTCGTGGTGCTGTTGCTGAACGTGCTGGCTTCGCTGGTGCGGCGCTGGCGCGAGCGGCGCGACGCGGGGCTGGCGGGCCTGTTCGGCCACGCCGGGGCACCGTCATGAAGCGCCCGGACACAGAAATCGGCCCCGGCGCCGCCGCCGGGCGCCGTGCGGACCATCGCGCCGCCACGCCGCTGTTCGACTTGCGCGATGTCGATGTCGATTACGGTGCCGTGCGGGCCTTGCGCGGCGTTTCGCTGACCATCCATGCCGGAGAATGCGTGGCGCTGGTGGGCGCCAATGGCAGCGGCAAGAGCACCTTGCTGCGCCTGCTGCATTGCCTGATCCAGCCCACGCGCGGCCAGGCCCGCTGCGTGGCGCGGCGGCGCCAGGCCATGCTGTTCCAGCAGCCCTACATGCTGCGCACGTCGGCGTTGAATAATGTTTCGCTAGGCCTGTGGCTGCACGGCGTGCGCTGGCGCGACGCCCGCGCGCAGGGCAGGCAGGCGCTGCAGCAGGCCGGCATGGCGGAGCTGGCGGCGCGCAATGCCAAGACCTTGTCCGGCGGCCAGCAACAGCGGCTGGCCATGGTGCGCGCCTGGGCGCTGGCGCCCGAAGTGCTGCTGCTGGACGAGCCCACCGCCAGCCTGGACCCCCATGCCAAGCGCGAAGTCGAGCAGATGATGGCCGATTTCACGCCGGCCGGCGTCAGCGGCGCGCCCGCCATGGTATTCAGCAGCCATAACCTGGGGCAGGTAAAGCGGCTGGCGCGGCGCGTCGTGTATCTCGAGCGCGGCAGCATCGTGGCCGACCTGCCGGTGGACGATTTTTTCTACGGCCCGCTGCCCGAGGCCGCCAGCCAGTTCGTCAAAGGAGAACGCATATCATGAAGCTGTCCACGCTATTGCGGCGCGCCGCCGCGCCGGCCCTGTTGGCGGCCGCGGCCCTGGCGGCGCCGGCGGGCGCCGAAACCATCGTCATGGCCTCGACCACGTCCACCGAGCAGTCCGGCCTGTTCTCGCACCTGCTGCCTGCGTTCAAACAGGCCACGGGCATCGACATCAAGGTCGTGGCGCAGGGCACGGGGCAGGCGCTGGACATGGCCCGCCGCGGCGATGCCGACGTGCTGTTCGTGCACGACCAGGTTGCCGAAGAAAAATTCGTGGCCGAAGGCTACGCCATCAGACGCTATCCGGTCATGTACAACGACTTCGTGCTGATCGGCCCGTCCGACGATCCCGCCGGCGTCAAGGGCAATGACATCGTGCAGGCGCTGTCCAAGCTGGCCAAGGCCGATGCGCCGTTCGTGTCGCGCGGCGACAAGAGCGGCACGCACGCGGCCGAACTGCGCTTCTGGAAGGCCGCCGGCGTGGACGATCAGGGCAACGGCTACAAGGCCTGTGGTTGCGGCATGGGGCCGGCGCTGAACATGGCTTCGTCGATGAATGCCTATGTGCTGTCCGACCGCGGCACGTGGCTTAGCTTCAAGAACCCCGGCAGCCTGAAAGTTCTGGTAGAGGGCGACAAGCGCCTGTTCAACCAGTACGGCGTCATGGTGGTGAACCCGGCCAAGTATCCCCATGTAAAGGCGAAACCGGCGCAGCAGTTCGTCGACTGGGTAACGTCGAAAGCGGGCCAGGACACCATTGCCAGCTATAAGGTCAACGGCCAGCAGCTGTTCTTCCCGAACGCCGATAAGTGATGCCCGGGCCGGGGCCGCTACCAGTGCAGGTAGAACATGGCCTTGGCCAGCAGCACGATCAGCACCACGTGGCAGAACACGCTGATATGAATGCGGCGCGAATTGCGCCCATTCAGCCGCCCGCGGCGCTGCAACGCCATGGCCGTCAGAAAGTGGCCGAACACGCTGACCGCCAGGACGATCTTCAGGCCCAGCAGCAGTCCAAAACTGCTGGCCAGGGGCTGTGCCAGCGCAGCGCGGTGTTGCCAGGCCAGGCCCAGGCCCGCGCCGTATAGCACCAGCAATATCCAGGGCACCACGCGGCGCGCCCGCGCGCCGATGGCCGACTCGATCAGGCGCATGGCCTCGCGCGGCACATGCTTGCGCACGCCTTCGAGCATGACGACTTCGAAGAACACCGTGCCGGCAAAGGCCAGCGCGGCGAACAGGTGCAGGATCAGCAGGACGGGATAAGCCATGGCGCGAAGCAGGCGGAGTTAAGGATCAGGCCGATGTTGACCTTGCCGGCCAGCCGGGCCAATGACGGGAATCAATCCGTGCCGGCCCGGCCTGCCGCGGTGCTACCGGCCTTCCTGGGCGCTTTCTACCACCATGTCCAGCACATAGGCGTAGCGCGAAGCGTCGGCGGGCACTTGCTGGCGTTCATAGCGCTTGATGCGCAGCACATTGCGCACGCCGGGCTCGTGGGTATACCCCTCGATGTCGCTGTAGAAGACCTGCCACTTGCCGTGGCCGGTTTTCAGCCCTTGGCTGTCGTACCGCACTTCGCGCACCTGCAGGCATTGTTTGTTGGGGATAAGCGGGTGCGAGCAGGGCACGCGTTGCGCCGCCACTTCCAGGAACATGATCTGTCCGGCTGAACCGTAGCGGGTTTCGTCGGTGGGCGTTCCGGCCAGCGTCCATTGTGCGCCATCACTGAAGCCCAGCGTCAGCGTGGGGCCGTCTTGGCCCGGGTCGATGCGCCAGGTGGCGGCCTTCGGCAATTGCTGGCCGACGGCTTGCTCGTACTGCATCAGGCCGGGCTCGCCGCAGGCCATCATGGTGCCTACCACTTGCGAGATTTTCAGTTGATGGCCCTGCGCGTCGTAGCCGGCGCCAAGGCGATTGCACAGCCCCGACACCGACAGGCGCTGGTTGGCGAAGCTCAGGCGCAGCGGCGCGCCATTGCGCGTAACGGGCGGCATCCAGCGGGTTTGGGTGGCGCCGCCGGCATCGCGCGCCCCGGTCAGGTCCCAGTGGTAGGCCGACAGGGCGGTTGTCGAAGTTGGCCCGGGCTCGGCGGCGGCAGCCGTGGAATTGCGGTTTTGGTCCATGGCGCAGGCAGCCAGCAGCCCAAGGGCGCTGGCGAAAAGAAGTCGGAATAGCAGGTGTTTCATGATTGCGCCTTTGCGTGAATGCCTCAAGAGGCGGAACATTCAATTATGGCGCGAACCCCTGCCATGCGGGTCGGCGCGGCGGCGGATCTTTGCGATGCTTGTAGATATTTGCATTGTGTATCAAGTGCGCGGCCAGACGCCAGAACTGCCGCGGCGATGGCTGTCGACCAGGTGCGTGTCGATGATGCCGGTGGCCTCCATCAGGGCGTGCATGGTGGTCGGCCCCACGAACGAGAAGCCGCGCTGGCGCAAGGCCTTGCTCAGCGCCGTAGACGCCTCGGACACGGTGGGAATCTCCGCCAGCGTGCGCGGGGCGGGCGTGGTTGCGGGTTGAAACGACCAAATAAAATCCACCAGCCCGCCATCGCGCCGCAGGGCGATCGTGGCGGCCGCATTGTTGATGGTGGCCACGATCTTGGCGCGGTTGCGCACGATGCCGGTGTCGGCCAGCAGGCGTTCGACGTCGGCCGCCGTGAAGGCCGCCACCACGTCAGGATCGAACCGGCGAAAGGCCGCGCGGAAGGCTTCGCGCTTGCGCAAAATCGTGGCCCATGACAGCCCCGACTGGAAGCATTCCAGGCTCAACCGCTCGAACAGGCCATGCTCGTCGCGCACCGGCATGCCCCATTCGGTGTCGTAATAGTGGCGCAGCAGCGGGTCTTGCGCGGCCCAGGGCGGCCGCGCCAGGCCGTCCGCGCCGATGATGACGTCGCTGGGGGCCGATGCCGCGCGCTCGCGCGTGGCGCGCCCCTTCACGGTCTGGGGCCGGGCGCTCATGCTGCCAGCCTGCCTTGGCCGCTTTCCAGGGCCAGCAGCAGGGCCTTGGCGCGCAGCCCGCCGGCGAATCCGGTCAGGTCGCCCGACGCGCCCACCACCCGATGGCAGGGCGCCACGATAGAAATCGGGTTGCGCCCGTTGGCGGCGCCTACGGCGCGCACCGCCTTGTCGCGGCCGATCTGCATGGCAATGTCGCGATAGCTGCGCGTCTGGCCGTAGGGAATAGTAAGCAGCGCGGCCCACACCTGCTTCTGGAACTCGGTGCCGTTGAAGTCCAGCGGCAGATCGAAGCCGCTGCGCTTGCCGGCGAAATATTCGCCCAGCTGTTGCTCGGCTTCCAGCAACACGGGGTGCCGCGGATCTTCCCGCATGGGGCCCAGACGAACACGCTCGGGCTTGTCGTTTTCCCACAGGATGGCCGCCAGCCCCGATGCGCTGGCTACCAGTTTCAACTGGCCGACGGGCGAGGCAATGGTCTTGTAGGCATAGGTCATGGTCAGGCTCCTTCGCGCGGCTTTGCCGCCGCATTGGCAGGGTTCCAGTCTAGGACCCCTGCCGGCGGCCGGCACTCGCATTCTTGTCGCCGATTTCCCGCCGCGCCTGCCTCAGGGGCGCGGCGCAAACAGCGCGTTGAGTGTATCGCCGGCAGCCGCATGGGCGAAAGCCGTGTCGAAACGCCCTTGCGCCAATGCCTGCGCGGCCTGCATGAACCCGCCCCAGGCCGAGCGCGCCAGCGCCCCGCCCACGCTGATGCGGCGCACGCCCAACGCGGCGATATCTTGCAGACTGAGTTCGCTGACCGATCCCACCAGCAGATTCACCGGCTTGGGCGCCACGGCCGCCACGACCGCCGCGATCTGTTCGCGGCTGCGAATACCCGGTGCGTACAGGCAGTCGGCGCCGGCCTCGGCATAGGCTTGCAGGCGCGCGATGGCATCGTCCAGGTCGGGACGGCCGGCAAAGAAATTCTCGGCGCGGCCCACCAGCAGCGTGCCGGTGCCCGCCGCGTCGATGGCGCCCCGCGCGGCGCGCAACCGTTCGACCGCGACCTCGACCGGAAACAGCGGATCGTCGGGATTGCCCGTGGAGTCTTCAATAGACAGGCCGGCCACGCCGGTTTCCACCGCCAGGCGCACATTGCGCGCCACGCCTTCGGCATCCGGCGCATAACCGTTCTCGAAATCGGCGTTCAGCGGCAGGCCGGTGGCGGCCACCATGACGCGCAGGTGCGCCAGCACCGACTCCAGCGTGGCGGCGCCGTCGCGCCGGCCTTGCGACCAGGCCATGCCCGAACTGGTAGTGGCCAGCGCCTTGAAGCCCAGGCTTTCCAGGAACCGGGCGCTACCGGCATCCCAGGGGTTGGGCAGGATGAAGCAGCCTTGTTCATGCAGGGCATGGAAGGCGGCGCAGGCGGCAGAAGGCGTAGGCATGGCGGCGGACTCCGGCGTAGTTGCGGTCTGGGGGATGCTGTCAGCGTGTGTTCATGGTACCCAATATAGGCCGCGGGCATGTGATTTGCTGGCCTGCACTCCGAAATATCGTGGTCCTGCCGTCGATCAAGGAGGCATTCTCGTGAACCAGATTGTTCAACCCCGGTACGCGTTAACCGTGCACCCGCTGCCTGCCGTATTCTTGGGGGGAGCGCTTGCGCTGTTTCTAGGCGTCATGCTGGCCGACCTCGCCTATGCGAAGTCCTTTGATATCCAGTGGAACAATTTCGCCTCGTGGCTGCTGGTTGGCGGCCTGGTGTTTGGCGGCATTGCGCTGGTCTTCGCCATCATCGATCTTTTCCGGCCGCGCCAACGCGCGGCGGGTGGCATTCTTTATGCCGCGATCCTGCTGGCGGCTTGGCTTGTGGGTTTCTTTAATGCGCTGATGCATGCCCGCGACGCATGGGCAAGCATGCCAACCGGCCTGGTTCTGTCGGCTGTCATGGTGGTGCTTGCCGCCGCGGCCACCTGGCTGGGCTTCCGTTCCCCCCACATCAGAGGCGCCGTATGAAAAACGTCTTGTATGCCGCCGTCCCGCTGTGGGCGGCGCTGAGCCTATGCAGCGCCCAGCCGCAGCCTTCGCGGGTAGGGCCCGCGCCGGAACTGCCCAAGCCCGAGCGAGGGTTGCTGCCCGATATGGTGATCGCCGAACCTGTCCCGTGGGGCGACAAGACGCCGACGGTGCCCGATGGCTACTCGATCACCGCCATTGCCACGGGCCTGAAGATTCCCCGCCAGACACTGGTGCTGCCCAACGGCGATATTCTCGTGGCCGAAGGGCGGGGCGGCAATGCCGCCAAGCTCAAGCCCAAAGACGTGATCGCCGGCATCATCAAGGCCAGGGGCACCAGCCCGGTCAAGGGCGGCAACCGCCTGACCCTGCTGCGCGATGCCGAAGGCGACGGCACCTACGAAAGCATGACTTTCGCCGAGGGGCTCAATGCGCCATATGGCCTGGCCTTGGTGGGCAACGATCTTTATGTGGCCAACCAGGATGCGTTGGTACGGTTCGACTACCAGCCAGGCCAGACCAAGGCGGCGGGTCCGCCCGAGACGGTCACGCAGCTGCCGTCGGAAATCAACCATCACTGGACCAAGGCCCTGGCGGCGAGCGCGGACGGAAAGTACTTGTACGTGGGTATCGGTTCCAACAGCAACATCACCGAACGGGGCATGACGGCCGAGGCCGACCGGGCCCGCATCTGGCGGGTGAACGCCGACACCGGCGAACACAAGGCCTACGCCACCGGGCTGCGCAATCCCACGGCGCTGGCCATTCAACCCGATAGCGGCCAACTGTGGGTGGTTGTGAACGAACGCGATGAAATCGGCCCGGACCTGGTCCCCGACTATCTCACCGCCGTGCAAGAAGGGGCCTTCTACGGCTGGCCGTACAGCTACTGGGGGCAAAACGTGGACGATCGGGTCCGGCCGCAGAACCCAGAAAAAGTTTCCACGGCGATCAAGCCCGACTACAGCCTGGGCGCGCACGTCGCGGCGCTGGGCGTCGATTTTTCTACCGACGCCATGGGAGCGCGTTTCGCCAATGGCGTGTTCGTTGGCGAGCACGGCAGCTGGAATCGCAGCGAGCCCGCTGGCTACAAAGTCGTGTTCGTGCCGTTTCGCGACGGCCGGCCCGCGGGCCCGCCCGTGGACTTCGTTGCCGGGTTCCGCGACAGCGACGGCTCGACACGCGGCCGCCCGGTGGGCGTGACGGTAGATCCGCGCGGCGCGCTCATTGTCGCGGACGATCTCTCGAACACGATCTGGCGCATAATGCCGAATCAATGAATGGTCCACGTCCACCGCGTTCGTCCCGTGCCGTGCTGGCCCTGTGCGGCGCGCTCGCGCCCTTGCTGGGCGGCGCGGCGCGGGCACAGCCGGCGCCTGCCGTCCCGATGCTGGAACCGGTGGTGGTCACCAGTATCCACTACGACGCCTCGCTGCTGGATACGCCCGCTTCGGTGAACATCGTCGAAGGCGACCGCCTGCGCTTCGATACGCCCGGCATCAACTTGTCTGAAAGCCTGGGCAGCGTGCCCGGGCTGCAAATCCAGAATCGCCAGAACTATGCGCAAGATCTGCAGGTATCGGTGCGCGGGTTCGGCGCGCGCTCCACATTCGGCGTGCGCGGCGTGCGGCTGTATGTCGACGGCATTCCCGCCACCATGCCCGATGGCCAGGGGCAGACCTCGAACATCGACCTGGCCTCGGCGGCGCGCATCGAGGTCCTGCGCGGACCATTCTCGGCGCTGTATGGCAACTCGTCGGGTGGCGTCGTGCAGGTGTTCACGGAAGACGGCGAGAACCCGCCCCGCGTGCAGGCCGGGCTGTCGGCAGGCAGCTACGGTACCTATCACTATGGCATCGAGGCCAGCGGCGTCCGCGACGCCCTGGATTACGTACTGAGCGCCAACCGGCTCACCACCGATGGCTATCGCGACCACAGCGCCGCTCGCAAGAACCTGGGCAACGCCAAGCTGGGCGTGCAGATCGACGATGCAAGCCGCCTTACCGTGGTGGTAAACAGCGTGGATCTCAACGCCCAGGACCCGCTCGGCCTGACGCGCAGCCAGTACGAGCAGGACCCGCGCCAGGCCACGCCGCAGGCCAGCCAGTACGATACCCGCAAGACGGTGCGCCAGACCCAGGGCGGCCTGCTCTACGAACGGCAAATCAATGCCGACAACGAATTGCGGGCCATGGTGTACTACGGGCAACGCGACATGACCCAGTATCTGTCGATACCGCCCGCGGCCCAGCTCAACCCGGGCCAGGCCGGGGGCGTAATCGGCCTCGCGCGCGAGTACGGCGGCATCGACCTGCGCTGGACTTCCCGCATGGCGCTGGCGGGCCGGCCCCTGACGCTGATAGGCGGGTTGGCCTATGACAGCCTGCGTGAAGACCGCAAGGGCTACGAGAACTACATCGGCCCGGCTTTCTCTCCCACCGAGCTGGGCGTCAAAGGACAGTTGCGCCGTGACGAAACCAACCGGGTCTACAACATCGACCCCTATCTGCAGGCATCGTGGAATTTCGCGCCGCGCTGGACTTTCGATGCGGGACTGCGCTACAGCACCGTCAGCTTCGATTCCGACGACCATTACGTCGCTGCCGGCAATGACGATGACAGCGGTTCCACGCGCTATCGCAAAGCCCTGCCGGTTGCCTCGTTAAGTTACGCGCCCACCCCGTCGACGGCCATTTACGCGTCATATGGCCGAGGCTTCGAAACGCCCACCACCAACGAGGTCTCGTACCGGCCCGACGGCATGGCGGGGCTGAACCTGGGCCTGCAACCCGCCATCAGCAACAACTACGAACTCGGGTTCAAGTCGGAATGGGGCAATGGCCTGTTTTCCGTGGCGGTGTTCCACACCGACACCCGCAACGAAATCGTGGCGGCCGGCAGCAACAATGGCCGCACCTCGTATCGCAATGGCGGCCGCACGCGCCGCAACGGCATCGAGGTTGGCTGGAGCGGCCGCCTGCAGGAAAACTGGCGGGCAGACCTGGCCTATACCTGGATAGACGCCCGCTACCGCGATGACATTGCCGGCTCGGACATCCGCGCGGGCAACCGCATTCCCGGCGTTGCGCGCCAGATGGTGTACGGCGCCCTGGCTTGGGCGCCCGCCCAAGGCTGGCACGCCGGACTGGAAGGCCGCTACATGAGCAAGGTCTACGTGAATGACGCCAACAGCGATGCCGCCGCCAGTTACTTCGTGGCCGCGCTGTCCACCGGATATCGCTGGCAGCGCGACGCCTGGACATGGGATGCCTATGCCCGCGTCGACAACCTGTTCGACCGCGAATACATCGGGTCTGTCATCGTCAACGAGGGCAACGGCCGATATTTCGAGCCCGCCGCCGGCCGCAACTGGAGCGCCGGGCTCACCGCCTCGTATGCGTTCTAGGTGTGCCAGGCCTGGCCGGCAGCCGCGCCTCAGTCCGGCAGGGCATAGGCCACCAGATAATCCCCCATCTTCGTGCCGAACGAGCCATGCCCGCCGGCCATGATGACCACATACTGCTTGCCGTTGATCGAGTAGGTCATGGGCGTGGCCTGGCCTCCGGCCGGCAGGCGGCCTTCCCATAGCAACTCGCCGTTGTTGACGTCAAACGCCCGCAGATAGTTGTCTTGCGTGGCCGCCACGAACATCACGTTGCCCGCGGTCGAGATGGGGCCGCCCAGGCCCGGCACGCCGATCTTCAGCGGCGGCAGCTGGAATAGCTGCGGCAGGCTGTCGCGAATGGTGCCGATGCGCTTTTTCCACACCACCTGGTGGCTTTGCAGGTCCACGCCCGCCACATAGCCCCAGGCAGGCGCCTTGCAGGGCAGGCCCAGCGGCGACAGGAACGGGTTCAGCTCCACGCCATACGGCACGCCGTACATGGGCTGCACGCCGCTTTCCGTCCCCGCGCCCTTCTCGCGCATGGGGCGGTTCGCGTCTTCGGGAATGAGCCTGGAAACGAAGGGCAGGCCGATCGGGTTCATCAGCGCCACCTGGCGGTCCTGGTTCACCGACATGCCGCCCCATTCGAACACGCCCAGGTTGCCCGGAAACACCAGCGTGCCGTTCTCGGACGGCGGCGTGTAGATGCCGTCGTAGTTCAGGCGCTTGAAAATAATGCGGCACATCAGCTGGTCAAGCATGGTGGCGCCCCACATATCCTTATCGGTCAGCTTCTCCGACGGCGCCAGGTCCAGGGCCGAGAATGGCTGCGTGGGCGCGTAGCGCTCGCCGCGGGTCTGCGGCCCGCGCGCCACGGTTTGCGGCACGGGCTTATCCGTTACCGGCACGATGGGCCGGCCGTCGCGGCGGTCGAGCACGAATACGTTGCCGGTCTTCGTCAGCACATAAATCGCCGGCACGCTCCGGCCGTCAGGCAGCGTCACGTCCATCAGCGACGGCTGCGCCGGCACATCCATGTCCCACAGGTCGTGGTGCGTCGTCTGGAAGTGCCAGATCAGGCGGCCCGTGGTGGCATCCAGCGCCAGGATGGAGTTGGCGTAGCGCTCTTTCAGCGGGCCGCGGTCGCCTCCCCATATGTCGGGCGTGCCCACGCCGGTCGGCACGTAGACCACATCGGTCTGCGCGTCATAGGCCAGCGGCGCCCACGCATTGGGCGAATTGTGCACGAACGGCGTGGCTTCGCCGGGCATCGCGTTCGGATCTTGCGCGCCGGTGTCGAACACCCATTTCAGGGCGCCGGTGCGCACGTCGTAGCCGCGTATCACGCCCGAGGGCTCTTTGTTCGAGAAATTGTCGGTCACCGAACCGCCGATCACGATGGTGGTCGCCGTCACGACCGGCGGCGAGGTCGGGTTGTAGCCGCCCGGATAAGCATGCGGCATGCTCTTTTGCAGGTCGATTTCGCCGTTCTCGCCGAAGTCCGCGCACTTCTGGCCATTGTCGGCGTTTACCGCGATCAGGCGGCCATCGTTGGTGGGCAGCAACACCTTGCGCGGGCACGTGGACGGCGCAGCGTTACCGGACTTGGCCAAGCTGATCGCGAACCGTTCGGTGTTGCCGGCATCGTGGTACGACACCCCGCGGCAGGTCAGGTGCTGGAAGCTTTTGTCGGCCTTCAGTTTCGGGTCGTAGCGCCACAGGCGCTTGCCGGTGGCGGGGTCGAGCGCGTCCAGAAACTGGTGTGGCGTGCACAGGAACAGCTTGTCGCCAACCTTGATGGGCGTGACTTCGTTGGTGGTTTCGGCCGAGTCGTTCTCGGTGCGGAAGTCGCCCGTGCGATAGGTCCATGCCACTTCCAGGGCCTTGACGTTCTTGTTGTTGATCTGAGTCAGTGGCGAATAGCGCACGCCGCCTTCGGTGCGCCCGTAGGATGGCCAATCTTCCGCTGCCACCCCCGGCACGGGCCGCGCCTGCGCAGGCTGCGCGCGGGCGAGCGTGCCGTCGATTTCCTGCGGGTCGTTGAATATGCCGTAAACCAGCACCGCCAGCATGCCTGCCATGACGGCGCCGATGGCGGTTCTGGCTGGGCGCGGCGCGGCAAAGCCGCGCGTGGCGGGGGGCGCCAGCAGCCACAGGCCAAGCAGAAACAGCAGACCGTAGCGCGGCGCCAGGGCCCAGAAATCTGCCCCGGCCTCCCATAGCCCCCAAACGAGCGTGGCGGCCAGGATCAGCGCGTATAGCCACAGCCCTGTCTCGCGGCGCCGCCATAGCAACCCCACGCTTGCCAGCAGCACGATGCCCAGCGCGGCGTAATACCACGAGCCGCCAAGCGCGGCCAGCCAGATCCCGCCCAGCAGCGAGTAGAGCGCAATGAGCAGCAAGACCACCCCGCCGATGAACTGGGGCGTGCTGTTGTGTGGGCGGTTGCGATGCATGGCAGTGATCCTTTACCAGAGAAGATCATTAACAAGTTCGGATGCGCCGCCGCACTAGTGTGCCGGCGCATCGGTCCGGCGCCTTCCCGGTCCACTGTAAACGGTTCTTCAAGAAACATGGGCGCGGCCGCCTGCAACGGTGTTCCTTGCAGCGGCCGCCTGAAGACAAAAGCGGCTGATAGGGCTGGCGCAGGCCCTGGCGTCAGCAATTCGCAGGCCGGGTCTCGCTTGCTGGTTTTTGGTTTGATCCTTTTAAGCATTTTATTGAGACAAATCAGTCTCGAAATCATCATTTAGCGGCCCTAAAGTAGAGGCTCCTGACGACCTCACCCATAGGACTCATCGTGACTAACGCTGTCATTGAATGCATTCTCAGCCGCAGCGCCACCAAGTACTACGACCCCGCCGCGGTCCTGAGCGATGACCAGATCCGCGAGCTGGTGCGCATAGGCACCGCCGCGCCGACCTCCTTCCACATGCAGAACTGGCGCTTCATCGCCGTTCGCACCGCCGAAGCCAAAGCCAGGCTGCTGCCCATCGCCTGGAACCAGCCTGCAATTACCGATGCCGCGGTGACGTTCATCGTTTGTGGCGAGTTGGCCGATTCCAGCGTCATACCGCAGCGTCTGGCCCCGCTGGTGCAAGCAGGCGTCATGCCGCCCGCGATGGTGCCGGAATGGGAAGGCCCCGCGCACGGCCTGTATGCCCACAACCCCCAGCTTCAGCGCGATGAGGCCGTGCGCACCGGCACTTTCGGTGCGGCGGCAATGATCTACGCGGCCCGTTCGCTGGGCCTGGGGTCGACGCCGATGATCGGTTTCGACGCGCAGGCCGTGGCCAGCGAGTTCCGGCTGGCAGACAACGAAGTGCCCGTCATGCTGCTGTCCATCGGCACCGAACTTCCAGGCAACTGGGCGCAGAAACCGCGACGCCCCGTGGCTGAAGTGCTTGACCTTGTTTGACCCCGCCCTACCTCCCCCAACCTTATCGACACACCTACGGAGAAACATCATGACCAGAACCACCACGCTCACGCCCGAACAAGTGCCGGCCGAATCCAGCGCCACGCTCAATGCATTCACCAAGAGCCTCGGATTCACGCCCAACATGATGGCGGCGTTCGCGCAAAGCCCCATTGCCTTCAATGCATGGTCGGCGCTGTTGGGCGCCCTGAGCAAGGCGCTCGACGTGAAAACGCGCGACAGCATCGGGTTGGCCGTATCCGAAGTGAACGGTTGCGACTACTGCCTGACTGTCCATAGCTTTACGGCCGAGCACATGGCCAGGATGCCCGCCGACGACATCCTGCTTGCGCGCAAGGGCCACGCCAACGATCCGAAGCGCGATGCGGCTATCCAGTTCGCCCGCAAAGTCATCGAGACCCGGGGCAAGGTCAGCGACGCCGACCTGCAAGCCGTGCGCGACGCCGGCTACACGGACGCGAACGTCATGGAAATCGTGGCGCTGGTCGCCATGTATTCCCTGACGAACTTCTTCAACAACGTGTTCGATCCCGAAAAGGACTTTCCCGCCGTCGCGCCGGCAGGCTCGATCTGAACGCGCTCGAACCGCGCCGCGAGGCGGCGCGGTTGAACATTGGCGCATGCCCGCGCGACTGCGATACGATCGGGGAGCATTTCTACGCCCCGGTTTCTATGTCCCAAGTCGACTGGCTGAGCCATTTCCTGAAAATCATCACCGTCACGGGGCGGCTGGAGGTGCGCTGCACCTACGGCGCGCCGTGGCGCGTGGACTGGCCCCGGTCCGAAGCGCACGAGATCCCATACCACATCGTGCTCAAGGGCCGCGCTGTCATTGAAGACCCGCAAACCCAGACCAGCCGCGAACTGACCGAAGGCGACATCGTGCTGCTGCCCAGCGGTTCGGCGCATGTGCTGCACGACGGCGGCGGGGCCGAGCCCGGCCCTGTTCGCGATGGCGAGGCAGCCTCGGGCTGGATGCACATGGAAAACGACGGGCCGGGCGAACGCCTGGACATGTTGTGCGGGCGATTCCTTATCGAGCCGCCGCACGGCCGGCTGATTCGCGACTATCTGCCCGCGAACCTGGTGGTGAAAGCCCTGAACGGCCACGACGCGCAAAGCGCCGAGTCCACCGCGAATCACCTGGCCAGCCTGGTGGGGCTGATGCGCATGGAGTCTACCGGCGGCAGGCTGGGCGGATACGCCATGCTCAACGTGCTTACCGCGGCGTTGTTCACGCTGGTGCTGCGCGCGGCCAGCGAGGCCGAGCAAGCGCCGGCGGGCTTGTTGGCGCTGGCAGGCCACCCGCGCCTGGCGCCGGCCATTTCGGCCATGTTCGCCGATCCGGCGCGGCCCTGGAACCTGCCCGAGCTGGCCGCCTTGTGCAGCATGTCGCGCGCCACTTTCATGCGGCACTTCCAGGACAAACTGGGGCGCTCGGCAATCGACCTGCTGACCGACATCCGGATGAGCCTCGCCGCCAACGCGCTAAGGCAACCAGGGCAGACCACCGAGGCCGTGGCCGAATCCGTGGGGTACCAGTCGGTGGCCGCGTTCCGTCGGGTATTCACCGACAAAATGGGCATGACGCCTGGGCAATGGCGCCGGCAGCCGGGTGATGGGGCATGAGGCGGCGCGGGCCAAGCCGCAGAAAGCGGTAACGCCTTCCCAATCGAGCCAACCGGCTGTCGCGGGCTGCCGGTCAGCTGCGCTCTTGCGCGCCAGCCGCTGAATGGGCCAGAAGCAAGTCGGCCGCATGCCATAAGTGCCGTTTCATTGCATCGTAGGCAGCGGCTGGATCGCCATCCAAGATGCCAGCGGCGATCGCTTCATGCTCGTCCAGGGTGTTGCGGATCATTTCTGTCAGGGTGATGGCGTCACGCAGTTGGATGACGAGGATGGGGAGTTGGCTTTTGTCGATCAGTTCGGCCAGGGGCGGATTGCCACAAATGCGCACGATCTCTTGGTGAAAATCCCGGTTGTCGACGATGAACTGCTGGAATACCGGCTCTGTGCGGTGGGTAAGCCCGCGCGCGAGCACCGCCGTCAAACGGGCGCGATTGTCTCCCTCGTCGATGCGCAGGGCAGCCTGTTGCACGGCATATCCCTCCAGCGCCTCGCGAATCTGGAAGATATGGCGCACTTCGGATGACGACAGCACGCGCACCACTGCGCCTCGGTTAGGAACGACCTCGACCAGGCCGTCAGCCTCGAGCCGGCGGAATGCCTCACGCAACGAGCTGCGGCTTACTCCTAACTTGTCGACGATGTCGCGGGAAATCAGCCTTTGCCCGGGGGCGTAGCGGCCTTCCAGGATGTCGGCCTTCAGTTTGGCCGCCGCGCGCTCTACCGTGATGCCGGCGCGCACGAGCGATCCAGGCGTGCCGGGCGGGTCGGGGGTGAAGGTTTCGCTCAAGGGGTTGTCCAGGGATCTCATTGACGCTTGCCAGATCTTACCCTATAGTCTCAGACAAAAGTTTCATACACTTTTGAAACTTGCGCTGCGCTGACGCCATTCCTCTTTAGGAACTCTTCCATGGCTAACCCCATCTTGCGCCAAAAGCTTGCCGACGGCGAATTCGCGGTCATTCCCGGCGTTCATGACATGATCGCCTCGCTGATGGCCCGCAAAGCCGGCTTCGATATCGTCTATGGCAGCGGTTATTGGCTAACCGCGTCGCACCTGGGCCTACCCGACGCGGGCATCGCTACCTATACCGAAATGGTCGACCGCATGCGGGCAGTCGTGCGCACCAGCCAAGCCGCGGTGATAGCCGATGCCGACACCGGATACGGCGGCCTACTCAACGTGCACCACACCGTACGGGGGTATGAAGACGCGGGCGTCACCGCCATTCAGATCGAAGACCAGGACTTCCCCAAGAAGTGTGGCCATACGCCCGGCAAGCGGTGCATAGGCACGCAAGAGATGGTTGACAAGATCCGGGTGGCCACCGAGGCGCGCCGCGATAAGGAGAACTTCCTCATCATCGCCCGCACCGACGCGCGGGCCGCCCATGGAATGGATGAAGCCATGCGCCGGCTGGAGGCCTATGCCAGGGCGGGCGCCGATATCTTGTTCCTTGAGGCGCCGCATTCCGAAGAGGAGATGAGGCGCGCCTGCGAGGCCTTCGATCTTCCTATGATGGCCAACATGGCTAATGGCGGAAAGACCCCTATTCTGCCGGCGACCGTACTCCAGGAAATTGGTTATGCGTTCGCGATCTATCCGGGCATGACGGGTCTGGCGGCCGCGGCTGCCATGGAAAAGGTGCTGCGCCATCTAAAAGACACGGGGGTCAGCCAGCCCTCCGATCTTGATATGTACGATTTCAACGAGTTCTGCGATGTGATCGGTTTTCCGGAAGTATGGGAATTTGAGAAGCGCTGGGCAAGATGACGCAGCGGACAGGCGGGCAATCACGGTCCGTGCACCGAACGAGCAAAGTCGGGGGAATGTGGCAATGAAAACAAAACATGCCAAAGTACTGATCTTGGGGTCCGGACCGGCAGGCTATACCGCTGCGGTCTATGCCGCACGCGCCAACCTCCGACCGGTATTGGTCACTGGTTCGGCGCAGGGCGGCCAACTGATGACCACGACCGACGTAGATAATTGGCCGGCCGACGCGCAAGGCACGCAAGGGCCTGACCTGATGCAGCGCTTCCTGGAGCACGCGGAGCGCTTCGATACCGAGATTGTCTTCGACCAGATCCACCAGGTAGACCTCAGCTGCAGACCTTTCACGCTGCAAGGAGAACAGGGCGCCTATACCTGTGATGCACTGGTGATCGCCACGGGCGCCTCGGCGCGCTACCTGGGTCTGGAGTCCGAGCGCCAGTTCATGGGACGCGGCGTGTCCGGCTGCGCGACCTGCGACGGCTTTTTCTTCCGAGACCAGGAAGTCTGTGTCGTCGGAGGAGGCAATACCGCAGTGGAAGAAGCGCTGTATATGGCCAATATCGCCAGTCGGGTCACCTTGATCCATCGGCGCGATACATTCCGCGCGGAACCCATCCTGGTGGACCGGCTGCACGAGAAAGTCGCTGAAGAAAAAATCCGGTTGAAGTTGAACCGCGTGCTAGACGAAGTGCTGGGGGACGACACTGGCGTCACGGGCATCCGGCTGCGCGACCCACGAAGCGGCGAGGCAGAGACGCTGGCCCTGCAGGGCTGCTTCATTGCCATCGGCCACCTGCCAAATACCGGCATTTTCCAGGGGCAGCTGGAGATGCGGAACGGGTACATCCGCACGCTCTCCGGTCTGGCCGGGATGGCTACGATGACAAGTGTGCCGGGCGTGTTCGCCGCTGGCGACGTACAGGACCAAATCTATCGGCAGGCCATCACCAGCGCCGCGACGGGTTGCATGGCCGCCCTGGACGCGCAGCGTTTCCTGGAACAGGGCCGTCCGGCAGCGTAAGGCGGCACCGGCGGCGGCGCGCCATTGCAAGTTCAGGTGTCGCTCGTCGCCATTGCGTGGTTCACTCGCGCAGTGAGGTTAGGATTGCCATGATTGCAGACAAGCCTATATCTGCCGCCAGCGTTCGTCAGCAGCGTGCCCGGCCGGTCCGGCTGTGCTTGTTGAGCTACACGCCGCTTAGCCAGCTGGCCAGGACGCTTTTGCCCGAATACGCCGGCAAGGCAGAGATCCATATCCTGGACGAGACCTTCGATACGGCACTGGCGGCGGCCTGTGAGCGTGAAAACCAGGGCCTGGTGGACGCGTTTGTCAGCGCCGGCGGCAATGCCGCCACGCTGCGTGGTGCAGTGAAGTCCCCGGTGGCCACGATCTTGATCGACGGGTTCGACTTGCTGATGGCTTTGATCGAGGCTCGTAAATACGCACGCAGGGTTGGGGTGGTGACTTACGGCCGCACGGTGGCCGAGCTGGACACCGTGAAAGCCATTCTCAGCATCGATATCGAACAACGGACCTACCGCAACTATGAAGAGGCCGCCGCCGCCGCGCACGACCTGAAGATGCTGGGCCTGCACGTGGTGATTGGCCCGAGCGTCGTGGTGGAGGCAGCGCACCGGCAGGGCATGCGTGGCATTCTGGCCTATTCTCCGCGCGGCGTACGCCGCGGCATCGAAAGCGCTATCGAGCTGGCCCGAGTGGCCCGCCTGGAAACCGCGCGCTATTCACTGGTCAACGGCGTGCTGGCCAGCCTGCGAGAAGCGGTGCTGGCAGTGGACGACGCTGGCCAGCTGATCGCGGTCAACCCGCCCATGCAAGCGTTGCTCAAGGGAGGCGGCATGCCGCTACTGGGTCGCAACCTGGCCGATGTCGCCCCGGAGTTGAGCTTGGCGGCCGCACCGAGAGAAGAGAGCAACCAGGGCGGCAGGGTGGTGCAGTTCGGGGGCCGAGACTGGGTCGCGCACCGTTCGGCTCTGCACGACGAATACGGCATCGCGGGTGCGACCCTGACGCTATATGACGCCAATACGATCCAGGAAGCCGACGTCAATCTGCGTACCGAGCGTAAGGGGCGCCGCGCGCCAGCGGCAAAACACTATTTCGCCGAACTGGAGGCGGCCAGCCCGTCGCTGGCCCCCGTCATCGCGACAGCGCAGCGCTTTGCCCAGTCTGACTTGACCATATTAATCTCGGGCGAGAGCGGCACCGGCAAAGAGATGTTCGCCCAGGCCATCCACAATGCCAGCGCGCGGGCAGACCGGCCCTTCGTGGCGATCAATTGCGCGGCCTTTCCTGAGACGTTGCTGGAGAGCGAACTCTTCGGTTATGAGGACGGGGCGTTCACCGGAGCGCGTCGGGGCGGCAGGCGGGGCCTGTTCGAGGCGGCTCACACAGGCACGCTGTTGCTCGACGAGATCGGGGATATGCCGCTGCCATTGCAGAGCCGCCTATTGCGTGTCCTGCAAGAGCGAGAGGTCGTCCGGTTGGGCGGGGTGACGCCGATTCCCATCGATGTCCGCTTTCTGGCGTCGACGCACCAGCCCTTGCGCGCCATGCTGGACGAACGGCGTTTTCGGGAAGACTTGTTCTACCGGCTGAATATCCTGCAATTGGCCTTGCCTCCCTTGCGCGAGCGTGACGATGACATCATGCCGCTGGCGCGCACGTTCGTGACCCGATGCCTGTCGCGTCTGAACTGTGACCTGGATTGCCGACAGCTACTGGAGCCGATGGAGAGTCGATTGATGGCATATCCATGGCGCGGCAACGTACGCGAACTCGAGAACATCTGTGAACGCCTGGCGATGTTCTTCTCCCAGTACGCCCGCGTAGAGCAGGTGGACTATTCCTGCCTGGCGCTGGACTGCCCTGAGCTGTTCTTCCTGGATGTGTCCAATCAAGCCTCGATGGCACAGCAAATACGCGATGCCCTTGCAGCTGCCAATGGCAACCGCGAGAAAGCCGCGCGCGCACTGGGCATCAGCCGGGCCACGTTATGGCGGCGCATGCAGGAAATGTCGCCGCAAACGTTTCATGAAACGTTCAAGAGCGATTCATGAGATCTGACAGGCGTGTGCGCCGCGGTTGATGCGGCGCCGCGGCGCCTTTTTGCTCGGAGGAAGATTAGGGTTTTCGCGGAGAGTGCGCGGCCGGCTTTGGGAGATGGCACGGATATTGCATTGGAATGGTCGTACCTCTAATCGAATCGCTCCTCTGGTCGATGGCCCTATGAACAACGTCGATATCGTCTGCGCAAGCCGTCCGCTCTGGGCTCACTCGTTAACAGAGGCCGCCCACGCCATCCGCAGGGGTGCTTGCGCTGCCTCGGATTATGTCGAGGCTTGTATCGCGCGCGCCCGGGAAGTCGATCCCTGCATCCATTCCTACCTTTACCTGGCTGCCGATGAGGCCAGACACGAAGCCGGGCTGCGCGAGGCCGCCGACGCGCAGGGCAACGCATCGATCCTGAATGGGCTGCCCTACGGCGTAAAGGCCACGTACGACGTCGCGGGCTGGCCATCCAACAGCGGCTCGCGCCTGCGCGCCGGACGTGTCGCTGAACAGGACGCGGGCCTGGTGGCGCAGTTGCGCGAGCAGGGTGCCGTGTGCCTCGGGCTGCTCAGCACATGGGAGTACGGCACCGGCAATGGGGGCGAGTACTTCGATCTCGCACACGCCCCGGCGCGCAACCCCTGGGATACCTCGCGATTCACGGGGGGATCGAGTTCAGGATGCGGCGCGTCGGTGGTGGCTGGCACATCGCTGTTCGCGCTGGGCTCGGATACCACGGGCTCGGTGCGCTTGCCGGCGGGCGCTACCGGCGCCGTAGGATTGATTCCCACAGCCGGCAGTTTCAGCCTGCAGGGTGTGCTGCCCAACTGCTATTCATTAGACACGCCGGGCACCTTCACCCGTACCGCCGAGGATGCCGCCATTCTGTTCAACGCCCTGGCCCGGCCTGGCGTAGCGCGCGTTGGCGCTCCGGACGCTCTGGCGCGGCGCGGCATTGCCGGCATGAAGGTGGGGGTGTTGCGAGACCCGGGGCCGGGGTTTCCGGGCGCCGGCGCGCCGCTGGCGCAAGGCCTCGAGGCTGGCCTGCTCGTGCTGGAGCAACTGGGCGCCGAGCTGACCGACGTGCGCCTGCCGGTAACGGTGGCCGAATGCTTCGCGGTCACGCGGTTGATCGGGCCAGTGGAATCCGCATCGATCCATGAGCAAGAGTTGCGCGAGCGTCCGGGCGACATGGGGTTCGCCTTGCGCGACAAGCTGATGTCTGGTGCGTTGGTGCGCGCGGTGGACTATCTGGCCGCGCTACGGCGTCGCTCTGAAATCGCGCAACAGATTCGCGCGCTGCTCGAAGATGTCGATGTATTGGTGACATTCGGCACGTTGCATCTTCCGCCGCGGCTGGGCGTAGAGCCGGAAATGACCGCCTTCACGGTGGAGACCATGCTGACGCCGTTCAATCTTGCAGGCGTGCCGGCGCTGGTTCAGTGCACGGGATTTTCGTCCACAAAGCCGGCGCTTCCACTGCACTGGCAACTAGTGGCCCGCGCCGGCGGCGAAGAGGCCATGCTGCGCCTGGCCATTGCTTATGAACAAGCCACGTCATGGCGTGATTACCTGCCGCAGCCCACGCCGCATGCCGCCCCGGTTCCCCAGTTTCCGGCGCGCGCGGAGCAGGCCGTGTCAGCCGAGGAGGCCGCCGAGCTGGCCCTGCGCTATCGCCTGGATGGCCTGGCTCCGGACCACTTGAACCGTCTGCGCGACCTCGTGCGTCCGGCGGCGGCGGCCGGCCATTTGATCCAGCGCGTGGCCGACAAGACGCGGGAGCCTGGCTGAACCGGGAAATCACACTATTGAATCGGAAGGCACGTCCGCGCGCGTCCGGTTGATTGCAGCAGCCGATGTCTACAAAAACCAAGCAAGGGAGAGTTAGAAATGGCCATACGCAATGAAAGAAGCGTCGAGTTGCAGTCCCACGACCGGCGTCGCGCCCTGCAGGCCCTGGCGGCAGGTGGCGCGCTGATGGTAGCGCCGGGTATGTTCAATTTTGCCCGCGCGGATTCGGCAACGCCTCTACGCATCCGAATCGGGGCCGATATATCGATTCTCGATCCGGCGCGCATCTTTCAGGTCGAGAATCAGTCGGTCGCCGCCAACGTCTATAACGGCCTGGTGAAGTACGACCCCGCCAGCAACGAAATCGTCGCGGATCTCGCGCAGAGCTGGACGATATCGCCAGACGCCAAGGTATACACCTTCAAGCTTCGCCCGGGCGTGAAATGGCACAAAGACTTCGGCGAGTTCAGCTCGGACGACGTCAAATTCTCGTTCGAGCGAATCCTGGATCCCACGACCTCCAGTGCATATCGCGGGCAGATCGCCGACCTGATACAGGCCATCGAGACTCCCGATCCGGCTACGGTGCGCTTCATCCTTACCGATACCAACGCGGAATTCCTGCACAAGGTTACGGCGTTCAACCAGGGTTGGATCGTTTCCCGTAAGGCCGTCACGCAGTTCGGAGACAAGTACAGCCTGAACCCTATCGGCACCGGCCCGTTCATTTTCCAGAAATGGACGGCGGGAAGCGAAGTCCGCCTGTCCGCCAATCCAGACTACTTCGAGGGCGCGCCCAAAGTGCCCAGCCTGGTGTTCCGCGTCATTCGCGACGAGACTGCCGCGGCCATCGCGCTGGACAAGCGCGAGATCGACATCTTCTTCAGTCTGCAGCAGCCCGAGGTAATCGGGCGCCTGCGCCAGATGGCGGGCGTCAAGGTGCTCAGTCGTCCAGCCAGCAGCACGCTCAATCTGGTGATTAATACCACGATCAAACCTTACGACGATGTCCGGGTGCGGCGCGCCATTGCGCATGCAATCAATTACAAGGGCCTGATTGATGGCTTCTTCCGAGGCACGAAGTACCCTGCCTTGACAGTGCTGACCAGCGCGTTCCCCGAGAACACGGACGACGTTCCGCATTACGCCTACGATCCGGAGCGCGCCATGGCATTGCTGAAGGAAGCAGGGGCATCGAATCTCCGCTTCGAAATCACCGCGCCTGGCTTGAATCCCTATGACAAACTGGCGGTGCCGCTTGCCAACGATCTGAACCAGATCGGCATCCGGGCGACGGTACGCGTGCTGGAGCGCGCGGCCTATCAACAGGCGCGTGCCAGTGGCAATGTGCAGTCGTGCCTCACGTCCGTCGTGGGTCCCCCCGACCCCAGCGCGCCATTGGTGACGCTGCTGGCGCGCAAGTCGTTTCCGCCTGGCCTGAATTCCGCGCGCTATGACGGCGTCGAGGATCTGCTGGGGAAGGTCTCAGCTGAACTCGACGACGCCAAGCGCAAGGAGCTCTACGCGCAGATTCTGCGGAAAATGGCCACCGATGTGCCGTTGATTCCCTTGTACGCCGACCAGTTGTTCATGGCCCATACGGACGCGGTGCAGGGTTTGGTGCAGAACTCGATGTTCACCGTGCAGGCGTATTCCGCCTCGGTACGGAACGGCTGACATGGCACGCTACTTGGTCCGCAGCCTCGTCCAGCTGCTATTGACGGTGGCGGGGGTGATGACTGTCACGTTCTTCCTGATGCGTGCCATTCCCGGCGATCCGGCGCTGTACATGCTGGGCGACTATGCCACCACGGACGCGGTGGCCAGTCTGCGCGCCAAGTTGGGGCTGGATCGGCCATTGCTGAGTCAGTATGCGGTTTTCGTTCGGCAGACCGTGTCTGGCGACCTGGGCAACTCGGTGGTGACCGGCCAGCCGGCGATGACCGAAGTGGCCAGTAGCCTGCCCTGGTCGGCCGCGCTGACACTATCCGGCATGTTCATCGCAATCGTGATCGGCGTGCCGCTAGGCATCGTTTCCGCCAGCCGGCAAGGCACGTGGCTCGACCGGACGGTGATGGTCAGCGCGTTGCTGGGTATCTCCTTTCCTGTGTTCTGGTTTGGATTGGTGGCCATTCTGGTGCTGTCGCATTGGGCTGGCTTGTTCCCGACGTTGGGGGCAGGAGGCGGAACGGGGCTGTGGGACGACATCCATCACCTGATTCTGCCGGCCGTCGTGCTGGGAGTGTCGGTGGCGGCCTACATCGCGCGTCTGACGCGTTCGGCGATGCTCGAAGTGCTGGGCCAGGACTACATCCGGGTGGCTCGCGCCATGGGCGTATCCGAGTCGCGCATTCTGTATCGCCTGGCGTTGCGCAACGCACTGGTGCCCATCCTGGCCGTCATCGGCGTGACATTCGCCTGGTCGTTGGGCAACGCCATCTTGATCGAGGTGGTCTTCAGCCGGCCGGGCCTGGGCACGACGATCATGAAGGCGGTGCTGTCGCGCGATTACCAATTGGTCCAGGCAGGGCTGCTGGTGCTGGCAACCGCGGTCGTCTTGGTGAACACCCTATTCAACGTCCTGTACGGGATCATTGATCCCAGGCTACGCACACGATGACGACACTCATGACTTCCTCCACAACCAAGGTCGATCCTGACGCCGCCATGCCGGCAACTGGACGATTCGCCCCGATGCTGGCGCATCCCGGCCTGATGGCCGGAGCGGGCATCCTGATTATCCTGGTACTGGTGGCCGTGTTCGCACCATGGCTGGCGCCCCATTCGCCCACCAAGACCGACTTGATGGCGACTCTGGCTCCGCCGTCGCTAACCTTTCCGCTGGGCACGGATCAGTTCGGGCGCGACGTGTTGTCGCGTCTGATCTGGGGCGCTCGCGTATCCCTGCAGGTCGCCCTCGCGGTCGTGGTGCTGTCATTATCAATAGGCAGCCTGCTCGGCGCGCTGGCGGGCTATGCGGGCGGCTGGATTGAACGCATCATTACTATCGTCAACGATGTATTGTTGGCGTTTCCGGGGTTTCTCCTGGCCTTGGCGATCGTCGCGGCCAGAGGCTCTTCACTTCAGTCCATTGTGCTGGCCGTTTCCATTGCCTACGTGCCACGGGTGGCCGTGGTGATGCGTGCGGTAGTGCTGACGATCAAGCCGAAGCCTTTCATCGAGGCGTCGCACGCCATCGGCGTGTCGAACTTCCGCATCCTGGTCAAGCACATCATCCCGAATGCCACGCCGCCCGTGATCGTCGTGGCCACCGTCAGCGCGGCTACGGCGATTCTGGCCGAGGCGGGGCTGAGCTTCCTGGGCCTGGGCGTGCAACCGCCGACGCCAACCTGGGGCAACATCATCTCCGATGGCCAGACATCGATCGTCGAGCATCCTCTCATCTCGATATCCGCGGGCCTGTGCATCGCCGCCACCGTCATCGCCCTGAACCTGATGGGCGACGGCTTGCGCGATACGCTCGATCCGCAAATGCGCCGGCAGACCGGCCTGAAGGCATTGTGATCATGCAAAGCCAGTCCCCCTACGCGCTCGAAATCCGCAACCTGCGCACAGTGTTTCCCGGGCCGGCCGGCCCGCTGCCGATCGTCGACGACGTGTCGTTGGCGGTGCGGCCGGGAGAAATGCTGGCGGTGGTCGGAGAGTCAGGCTCGGGCAAGAGTATGACCTTCATGTCGGCTCTGGGATTGATCGCCGCACCCGGCCGCGTCGAATCGGGCACCGTGCGGGTTGGCGGCGTCGACCTGGTCGGCCTGGCGCCCGAGGCGCTGCGCGCGTGTCGCGGCTCGATGATCTCCATGATTTTCCAGGACCCGCTCAGCGGCCTGAATCCGGTGTTTACAGTTGGCGATCAGATTGTCGAGGTCCTGCGCGCACATCGCCGTATCAGCCGCCGTCAGGCCCGTGAGAAGGCGGTGGAATTGCTGGAGCGCGTGCAGATCCCGGATCCGCGGCGGCGCCTGGACGATTACCCGCACCAGTTCTCCGGCGGTATGCGCCAGCGTGTCCTGACGGCTATGGCCATCGCGCACGAGCCCCAGGTGCTGATTGCCGACGAGCCCACCACGGCGCTGGACGTTACGGTGCAGGCCCAGGTGCTGGACCTGATCGATACCCTGCGCCGCGAGACGGGCATGGCGGTGGTGCTTATCACGCACGACCTGGGTATTGTCGCGCGCCATGCGGACAGCATGACCGTGATGTATGCGGGTCGCGTCGTGGAGCAAGGCTCGGTCGCGCGAGTCTTCGCCGACCCTCGCCATCCCTACACGCGCTCGCTGCTGCGCGGAATTCCTCGGATCGATTCGCCGGTGGAAGGCGACCTGATGTCGATTCGCGGCCAGCCCCCGCTGCCCGGATCGGTGCGGCACGGCTGCGCATTCGAAGGGCGCTGCTACCTGGGCCGCGGCCGCGTCGATTGCCTGCGCAACCGGCCGGAACTGAACATTATCGGCGATCCCGAACACCTAAGTGCTTGCCATTACGCCGAATCCCTGCACGATGAGGAGATGCCCGCATGAACGCCGTGCAAGCAAAAGCGGGGCCCCTGCTTCAAGTGACTGACCTGGCCAAGACGTTCGGCGCCACTCATAGGCTGGTACCAAAAGGCTTTAGCGTGCGTGCTGTTGACGGCGTGTCCTTTTCATTGAATGAGGGCGAGACGCTGGGGCTGGTGGGCGAAACCGGTAGCGGGAAAAGCACGCTGGGCAGGCTGGTGCTCAAGCTGATCGAACCCACATCCGGGAAGATCGAGTTCCAGGGCGTCGACGTGACTGGGTGGCAAGGCAAGCAGGCCCGCAGCCTGCGGGCCCGCATGCAAATGGTATTTCAAGACCCCTTCGGTTCGCTGGACCCGCGCATGACTGTCAATGATCTGGTGCGCGAACCCATGGTGGTGCACGGCTACGGCAAAGACGATATTGAAGTTCGGCTGGAATCTACGCTTTTGCAGGTGGGCATCGATCCACGCATGGGCAAGCGTTACCCGCACGAATTCTCCGGAGGGCAGCGCCAGCGCATTGGCATCGCCCGCGCGCTGGTGCTGGAGCCCAAGCTGCTGGTGCTGGACGAGCCGGTGTCGGCGCTGGATGTGTCTATCCAGGCGCAAATTCTCAACCTGTTGCGTGACATTCAGCGTCGAACGGGTATTGCCTACCTGTTCATCGCGCACGATCTGGCGGTGGTGCGCCATATCAGCGACCGTGTTGCCGTGATGTACCTGGGGCGCATCGCCGAGACGGCGCCGCGCCAGTCTCTGTACGCTGCGCCTCGGCATCCCTATACCAAGGCGCTGTTGTCCGCGGTGCCGACGCCCGATCCGGCCCGGGAGCGCGGCAAGCGCCGGATTCCGCTGCATGGAGAAATCGGCTCGGCGGCCGCCATGCCCGGCGGGTGCAGCTTTCATCCGCGTTGCTTTCGGGCGCGGCAGGCGGCGACCCTGCCAGGCGTTGAGGTGGAACCTTGGCGTGACACCCGCTTGCCCAGGGCCTGCATGCGCGAGGTTCCGGTGCTGCCCGCAGGGGTGCATCGCGCCGCATGCCATTTTGCCGACCTGGTCGACGAGGGGTTGAACGAGCAGGCGCCGTCGCCATCCTGCCAGGCAAACGCCGCTGTCGGGGCCGTCTAGCCGCAGCGCATTACCTCCACATCATTGTCTTACTGGGAATCTCATGGAAACTCGCGAAGAGAACTACAAGGGAGTATTCGATAACCGGCTAGGCTTTGGCCTGCGCTGCGCTGTTGTCGTGATCGATTTCATCAAGGCATACACCAGCCCAGGCGCGCCGTTCTATGCCCCGGGGGTGGTGAGCGCCGTGCAGGCGTCCATGAGCCTGCTGGCTACCGCGCGGCGCGCCGGGGTGCCGATCATCTATACCAAAGTCGTGTACCACCCATCAGGTGCCGACGGCGGCTTGTTTGTACAGAAAGTGCCGGCGTTGCGGACGCTGGTCGAAGACTCGCCGCTCGGGGTTATTGATCCGAAGATCACCCCCGCGCCAGGCGATCTCGTCATTGCCAAAAACTACCCCAGCGGGTTTTTTGGCACCACGCTGGCCAGCACCCTGCACACGCAAGGCATTGACACCATCATCCTGCTCGGGTGTTCCACGAGCGGCTGCGTGCGGGCCACCGCCGTCGATGCTATTCAGCACGGTTTTCGCGTGGTCGTTCCACGAGAGTGCGTAGGTGACCGCCATGATGGCCCTCACGAGGCCAGCCTGTTCGACATTCAGGCCAAGTACGGCGACGTGCTGCCTCAGGCCGAGGTCGAAAACCATTTACAGCATGCCTGCCAGGGCGATGCGTAGCTTTTATTTCCATTCGAGGAGGCATCATGCAGCAAAACACTGAGTCCGACGACAACATCCGTGTCTACTGGCAAACGGGCTGCACCAGTTGCTTGCGCACCAAGGAATTCCTGGCGTCGCACGGCATTCCATTCCTGTCCCGCAACGTGCTTGACGATCCGCAAGCCTTTGCCGAATTGGCACGCTTCGGGCTGCGCCAGGTTCCCATTGTCACGCGTGGCGATTCCTGGGCCAACGGCCAGGTCTTGAGCGACGTTGCCGAGCTGGTCGGCATTACCGACCTGAACGTGAAAATGCTCCCCGTCCGCGATATGAAGCGCCGGCTCGACGCTGTGATGGACGGCGCGCACCGCTTTTTCGAACAAATTCCAGATGCCGAGCTGGATACGCAGCTGCCCAACCGGCCGCGCAGCTATGCCGAGCTGGCTTATCACATCTACAACATCGTCGACGCTTTTCTGGAGGAGAAAAACGGCATTCCGCTGGTTTACGAGTCGTACTACCGGCTGCCGCGCCCAGGCGACCGTCGGCAGGAAATCCAGGCCTATGGCGCCCGGGTTCACCAGCAGCTCAATGACTGGTTCAGCAGACACGGGCGCGATTTCGAGTGGGGAGCGCCGGCCAATGTTTACTACGGCAAGCAGTCACAGCAGCAGTTCCTGGAGCGGACCACGTGGCACAGCATGCAGCATACCCGCCAGTTGATGTGGGTGCTGGAACGCATGGGCATCGAACCGAATCAACCGTTCACCCCCGATTTATACGAAGGCCTGCCCATGCCGGAGAAAGTCTGGGAGGAAGAGAGCGCCGTGTAGGAGGCGCAGCAGGCGTTCAGTTCATCGCGGCGAGGTTATGCAGCCTTGCCTGGATGCCTGCGGCCCGATGTTTCATACACGACTTGGCAGGAGATTCGATTGGCCCTGGAACACATTACCGTGCTGGACTTGACCCATATGCTGTCCGGCCCCTATGGCACCATGCTGCTGGCCGATCTAGGCGCGCGCACCATCAAGGTTGAGCCACCTGGAAGCGGCGAGGGAACCCGACGTTTGCTCGAGCGCGATCCAGACTATGCGATAGATGGCATGGGCGCCTACTACCTGACGCTTAACCGCAACAAACACAGCGTTTGCATCGACCTGAAAAGCCCCGCTGGCCTGGCGGTGTTCAAAGATCTGGTAGTTGCCGCGGACGTCGTGTTCGATAACTTCAGCGTTGGCGTCACGCAGCGGCTGGGCATCGACTACGAGGCGCTGTCCGCCATCAACCCACGCGTCATTACTTGCTCTGTCACGGGCTTTGGTAGCACGGGGCCGAGTACGCAGCGGCCCGCGTTCGATCAAGTCGTGCAGGCCATGGGGGGCGGCATGTCCATCACAGGCACGCCAGAGCAAGGTCCGACTCGCAGCGGAATTCCCATTGGTGATCTCGGCGGAGGACTGTTCGGCGCCATGGGGGTGCTGGCCGCATTGAGCGAGCGGGAACGCACCGGCCGTGGGCAGCACGTGGACGTGTCGATGCTGGATGCCCAGATTTCGCTGCTCAATTACATGGCCACGATGCACTTGATGTCGGGAATCGTGCCAGAGGGCATCGGCAACGGCCATTTCGTGCATGTGCCCTATAACAGCTATCCCACCAGTGATGGCCACATCATCATTGCTTGTATTGGCGACGCATTCTGGCAGCGGTTTCTGAATTGCATCGATTTGCCGGCGTTGCGTAAAGCCGAGTACGACCGCCAGCCCGGCCGTTATGCCGCCAAGGCTGAAATCGACTCGATCGTGGGCGCCGAACTGCGCACCCGTGCCACGGCTTATTGGCTGGAGAAGCTTTCGGCTGCCCGCATTCCCTGCGGACCGGTCAATGATTTCCGGCAGGCCCTGAGCGACGAGCAGGTACTCGCGCGCGAGATGGTGGTCGATGTGACGCTGGATTCGGGCAAGTCGGTGCGGATGCCCGGCAATCCTATCAAGCTATCGGCGGCTGCACAGCAGCCATTCGGGCCGCCCCCCGGGCTCGGCGCTCACACCGATAGTATTCTTGGGATGCTGCCGGGTTACAGCCCGGCCAAATTGGCGGCGTTGCGCGCAGACGGCGCCATCGCCTGAGGAATCGCCGTAAAGGCGCGATGGAGTGGCTGAACACTGCCTTTCCGTGGGTAGGCTTGGCTGGCGCTGCCGTGTTGCTCTTGCTTTTATTCAGGTCCAGCCTGCTGCGCAGTGACACGCATATTTCGCGGTGGCGGGATCCAACCTGGCTGTCATGGGCCGGCGTGGCGGCCTATTGATCCATAACGCGGAAGAGTACGGCATCGACCTTTACGGCCGGCGGCCTCGCCGCCGGAACCATTTATAACCCCGGCTGGCTGCCCGCGATCTTTTTGTTTCTGCCTCCGACAGCATGGATGGTGCATGCCCTGTTCGGCGAAGGCGGTTTTCGCTATCGTGCGCTGGCGTGCGTAATCGGCTGGGGGGTTGTGCTGCATCTCATCCTGGCAGCCTCGATAGTGGCGCTGATGCGAGGCATGGTCAGCGCGCTGGGTCCTACACTGCTTGTCCAGGCGATCAATGCCGGACTGCTCGTCCTGGGGCCTAGCCTGGTGGAACGTTGGTGCGGCGCCGCCCGCACGCGCGGCAGGGCTGTGGGTTAGGCCTCCGAACGGGAGCGGTTGCACAACCCTGCAGGTGCACAACCCCTAATGCCCCAAAGAAAATGCCCAGCTTTCAGAGCTGGGCATCAAATTCGTGGTGGCCTGGGGCGGAATCGAACCACCGACACGCGGATTTTCAATCCGCTGCTCTACCAACTGAGCTACCAGGCCAACGAAGTCCGCAACTATACACAATTTTCTTGATCCTTGCAGGCGTTCAGATTTCAAACCCGCTTGCGGCCCCTACCCCCGGGATTACCCGCAGAGGTATAATTTTCATCGACCTAATGTTACAAATACGCCGACCCTCGCCGGTTGGTGCTTGCCGCGTCCCATGTCCGTCGCTGTTCTCGCTTTCGGCCTGAATCACACGTCCGCGCCCGTGTCGGTGCGCGAACGCGTGTCCATGCCGGTCGACCTGGTGCGGCCGGCGCTGGAAGGACTGCGCTCGGCCTTTGGCGGTTCGGTGCGCGAGGCGGCCATCTTGTCTACCTGTAATCGCACCGAGGTCTATTGCGCCGCCGAGGCGCAGGTGGCCGAGCAATTGCCGGCGTGGCTGGCCGACCACAACCGCATCGAGGCGGTTGCGCTTACCCCGCATCTGTACCGCCACCAGCAAGACGACGCCGTGCGCCATGCGTTCCGCGTGGCTAGCGGGCTCGATTCCATGGTGCTGGGCGAACCGCAGATCCTGGGGCAGATGAAAGACGCGGTGCGCGCGGCCGGCGAAGCCGGCTCGCTGGGCACGCTGCTGCACCAGTTGTTCCAGCGCACCTTCTCGGTGGCCAAGGAAGTCCGCTCGCAAACAGCCATCGGCGCGCATTCCGTGTCCATGGCGGCCGCTGCCGTTCGGCTGGCCGAGCGCGTGTTCGGCAACCTGGACCAGGCCCGCACGCTGTTCATCGGCGCCGGCGAAATGATCGAACTCTGTGCCACCCACTTCGCCGCGCAGCGCCCGCGCAGCATGGTGGTGGCCAACCGTACGGCCGAGCGCGCCGAGGCGCTGGCCGGGCGCTTCTCGGCGGGCACCATGAAGCTGGCCGACCTGCCCGAGCGCCTGGCCGAATTCGACGTCATCGTGTCCTGTACGGCCAGTTCCCTGCCCATTCTGGGGCTGGGGCTGGTCGAGCGCGCCACGCGCCTGCGCCGCCACCGCCCCATGGTCATGATCGACCTGGCCGTGCCGCGCGACATCGAACCCGAAGTCGGCCGCCTTGACGACGTCTATCTGTATTCGGTCGACGACCTGGGCCGGCTGGTGCAAAGCGGCACAGATGCGCGCCGCGCGGCCGTGGTGCAGGCCGAAGCCATTATCGAAACGCGCGTCCAGGGCTTCATGCACTGGATGCAGTCGCGCGAAGTGGTGCCCGTCATCCGCGACCTGCACCAGGCCGCCGAAGACGTGCGCGCCGCCGAACTCGAGCGCGCCCGCCGCCTGCTGGCGCGCGGCGAGTCGCCCGAAGCCGTGCTCGACCAGCTGGCGCACGGGCTTACCCAGAAGTACCTGCACGGCCCGCTGGCGGCGTTGAACCGCAGCGAAGGCGATGAACGCAAGCAATTGCTCGCCTGGATGCCGCGCCTGTTCCCGGGTCGCGATTCGCGCCGTTAGCGCTGCTGCCGCAATGCCCGCCTTCATGGCGGGCGTTCGCTTTCCGGGCGCCCGCTTTTCGCCAATCCGCAATTTGTCACCCTGGTATCCCTTATGAAATCTTCCATGCGCAGCCGGCTGGAACAGCTGTCCCACCGTTTGATCGAGGTCGACGCCTTGCTGGCCGAGCCCGACACGGCTGCCGACATGGAACGCTTTCGCAAGCTGTCGCGCGAGCGGGCCGAACTCGAACCGGTGGTGCAGGCGTTCGCGCAGTTCGCCCGCACCGAAGACGACCTGGCCACCGCGCAGGAAATGTTGGCCGATCCCGACATGAAGGCCATGGCGGAAGACGAGATCAAGACCGGCCGCGAACGCCTGGAGAAGCTCGAATCCGAATTGCAGGTGCTGCTGTTGCCGCGCGACCCTAACGACGGCCGCAGCCTGTTCCTGGAAATTCGCGCCGGCACGGGCGGCGACGAAAGCGCGCTGTTCTCGGGCGACCTGCTGCGCATGTACTCGCGCTATGCCGAGCAGCGCGGCTGGCGCGTCGAGCTGATGTCCGAAAGCCCGTCCGAGCTGGGCGGCTACAAGGAAGTGATCGCGCGCATCGATGGCGACGGCGCCTATGGCCGGCTGAAGTTCGAGTCGGGCGCGCACCGCGTGCAGCGGGTGCCCGCCACCGAGGCGCAGGGCCGCATTCATACCTCGGCTTGCACGGTGGCGGTCATGCCCGAGGCCGACGCCATGAGCGACATCGTGATCAACCCGGCTGACCTGCGCATCGACACGTTCCGCGCCAGCGGCGCGGGCGGGCAGCACATCAACAAGACCGACTCGGCCGTGCGCATTACGCACTTGCCCACGGGCCTGGTGGTGGAATGCCAGGACGACCGCTCGCAGCACCGCAACAGAGACAAGGCCATGCAGGTGCTGGCCGCGCGCCTGAAAGACCGCGAGCTGCGCGAGCGCCAGAGCAAGGAAGCGGCCGAGCGCAAGAGCCTGGTGGGCTCGGGCGACCGGTCCGAGCGCATTCGCACCTACAACTTCCCGCAGGGGCGGGTGACCGACCACCGCATCAACCTGACGCTGTACAAGCTGCAGCAGATCATGGAAGGCGATCTCGAAGAACTCACCGGCGCCTTGATCGCCGAACATCAGGCCGAGCAGTTGGCGGCGCTGGGGGATGATGTCTGACGTGAGCCGCCCCATCCTGCAGGCCTTTCTGCAAGACCCGCGCCTGCCGCGCCTGGAGGCGCGCATGCTGCTGGAGCACGTCTTGCAGAAGCCGCGCGCCTGGATGCTGGCGCACGATACCGATCCCATCGAGGCCTGGCAGGCGCAGCAATACCAGGCGCTGGCCACTCGCCGGCTGGCGGGCGAACCCATGGCCTACCTGGTGGGCCATCGCGAATTCATGGGGCACGATTTCGCGGTGACGCCCGACGTGCTGATTCCGCGGCCCGAAACCGAGCTGCTGGTCGAGACCGCGCTGGCCTGGCTGGCCGACCGCCCCGAGGCGGCCGTGCTGGATCTGGGCACCGGCAGCGGCGTGATTGCCGTGTCGATCGCGCTGGGCGCTCCGCGAGCCGCCGTGACCGCCACCGATGCCAGCGCGGCCGCGCTGCAGGTGGCGGTGCGCAATGCGGCGCGGCTGGGCGCGCGGGTCGATTTTGCGCAGGGCAGCTGGTACGACGCGCTGCCGGCGCGCGCGCGCTACGACCTGATCGTGTCCAACCCGCCGTACATCGCGCGCGACGACCAGCACCTGGACCAGGGCGATTTGCGGTTCGAGCCGCGCAACGCCCTGACGGACGGCGCCGACGGCCTGCGCGACCTGGCCATCATCGTGGCCGGAGCAGCGGCCCGGCTGCGCCCCGGCGGGGCGCTGTGGGTAGAACACGGCTGGGACCAGGCTGCCGCGGTACGGCAGCTGCTGGCCGCGGCGGGGTTCGATCAAATAACCAGCCGGCGCGACCTGTCCGGCATCGAGCGGATTTCCGGCGGGTCCCTATAATGAGTTTATTCCGCCACCCCTGCTTTTCCTGTTTGTGAGACCACCATGAGCGACGTGCAAGAATTCATCCGCGACACCGTTACCCAGCACCCCGTCGTGCTGTTCATGAAGGGCACTGCCCAATTTCCGCAGTGCGGCTTTTCGGGCCGCGCCATCCAGATCCTGAAAGACTGTGGCGTGAAGAAGCTGGTGACCGTCAACGTGCTCGAAGACGACGAAGTGCGTCAGGGCATCAAAGAATATTCCAACTGGCCCACCATTCCGCAGCTGTACGTCAGCGGCGAGTTCATCGGCGGTTCGGACATCATGACCGAAATGAACGAGAACGGCGAACTCAAGACGCTGCTCGAAACCGCTGGCGCCACCACCGCATGACATCCCCGCGGCGGCTGGTCGTCGGCATCACGGGCGCCACCGGGGCGCTGTACGCGGTGCGCCTGCTGCAGGCGTTGCGCGGGGTGGATGACGTCGAGTCGCACCTGGTGGTGTCTGCGTCGGGCGTACTGAATATCAAGCACGAGCTGGATATCAGCCGCCACGACGTCTACGCGCTGGCCGATCACGTGCACAGCGTGCGCGACGTGGGCGCCACCCTGGCCAGCGGCGCGTTCCAGACGGCCGGCATGGTGATCGTGCCGTGCTCGATGCGCACCCTGGCGGCCGTGGCGCACGGCCTGTCTGACAACCTGATCACGCGGGCGGCCGACGTTACCCTGAAGGAACGCCGCCGCCTGGTGCTGATGGTGCGCGAAACGCCCTTCAACCTGGCGCACCTGCGCAACATGACCGCCGTGACCGAAATGGGCGGTATTGTTTTTCCGCCGCTGCCGGCGTTCTATCATCGCCCCGCGTCCATCGAGCAGATGGTCGATCACACCGTGGCGCGGGTGTTGGAGTTGTTCGACATTCACGTGCCGGGGCCGCACTGGGAAGGGATGTAGGCGAGGGCTGGGTGTCTGGCTCTCGTAAGGGGGGCGGGCGCCGCGGTGTTGAGGCGGTGTGGGCACACTTTGGTGTCAGGCACCTTGCGGAGCCTGACACCTGGCTTCTGGGGTGTCAGGCGCGCAGGCTGGGGACGTCTGTCTGCTACCAGACTCATGCGGTTACGCTGCCAGCAGTTCTTCCGGCGTGCGGGGCTTGGGGTAGGTTTTCTGGTAGTGCACCGTGAAGGTCTTGAAGGCCGCCAGGGCCTTGTGCGGGTCGTGGCCTTCTTTGACCAGGAAGCTGTCGAAGCCGACGCGGGCCTGGTAGTGGATGGTGTCGATCATGACGTCGCCCAGCGCCCGCAATTCGCCCTGCCATCCATGACGCGTGCGCAGCAACTGCGCCAGCGAATAGCCGCGCCCGTCGGTGTAGACGGGAAAATCAATGGCGATGAACGCGATGCCGGTGGGGTCGACGCGGCCGTCCGCGCCCACCAGCTCGTTCAGGTTGGTGGCCGGCGCCAGCAGCACGGCCACTGGATGGCGGCGCTGGCGCAGCGTGTCGCGCGCCGCGGTCCAGACCGGCAGCGGCACGATCCAGCCCGGTTCGTCGGCGGGCAGTTGCGCGCCGGCTTCGGCGTTCGATTCGGCGTCGGCCTCGGGCGCGAACACGCGCCAGTCATTGACTTGCAGGCGGCCGTGGCGGATAAGGCGCGCGGCGGCGGTATGAGGGGCAGTGGCATCAAGCATGAACAGCCTCGCGGGATGGCGCCGGCGCGGCCTTGGCCAGCGCCGGATCGGAATACACGTCTTCTTTGAAGGGCGCGATGCCCAGGCGGTCGACCACGTCGATGAAACGCTCGGCTTCGCTGTCGCGCAGGCGCAGGTAGGTGCGCACCAGTTGCTCGACGACGTCGGGCACCTGGTCTCGGGCGAACGAGGGGCCGATGATGCGGCCAATGGCCGCGCCGCCGCCGCGCAGCGATTGCAGGTCGGGCAGCGGCTTGGCCGCGCCGTTCTGGCGGCCGCCGATGGTGACCTGGTACCACTCTTCGCCGTTCTTATCCACGCCCAGGATGCCGATATGGCCCACGTGGTGGTGGCCACAGGCGTTGATGCAGCCCGAGATGTTCAGGTCGAGTTCACCGATTTCGAACAGGTAGTCCAGGTCATCAAAGCGGCGCTGGATGGCTTCGGCCACGGGAATCGACACGGCGTTGGCCAGCGCGCAGAAGTCGCCGCCCGGGCACGAGATGATGTTGGTCAGCAGCCCGATGTTGGGCGTGGCCATGTTCAGCGCGCGCAGTTCCTGCCACAGCTCGAACAGCTGCGCGCGGCGCACGTCGGCCAGCACCAGGTTCTGCTCGTGCGACACGCGCACTTCGCCGTAGCCATAGCGTTCGGACAGGTCGGCCACGGCCTCCATTTGCTCGGCGGTGATGTCGCCGGGCGGCACGCCCGTGGGCTTGAGCGACAGGGTGACCGCGGCGTAGCCCGGCACCTTGTGGCCATGCACGTTCTTGCGCAGCCAGCGCGCAAAAGCGGGGTGCGCCGCGGCGTGCATCTCGGTGGGATCGGGCTCGCCGGCGGCAGCGGGGTCGTAATCGGGCCAGGTGAAGCGGCTGGCGATGGTGTCGACGTATTCCTGGGTAAGTGTGTCGGGGCCGCCTTTGGTCAGTTGCCATTGTTCGTCGACCTGCTGCGTATAGACTTCGGGCGTGAGGTCTTTGACCAGGATCTTGATGCGCGCCTTGAATTTGTTGTCGCGCCGGCCATGCATGTTGTAGACCCGCAGCGCGGCCTGCAGATAGGTAAGCAGGTGCTGCCATTCCACGAACGGGTTGATCAGGTGGCCCACCATGGGGGTGCGGCCCAGGCCGCCGCCCACCCACACGCGAAAGCCCAGCACGCCGTCGCGCTCGACCGCCTGCAGGCCGATGTCGTGCACGCCCACGGCGGCCCGGTCTTCTTCGGCGCCGCTGACGGCGATTTTGAACTTGCGCGGCAGGAAGGCGAATTCAGGGTGCAGCGTAGACCACTGGCGGATGATCTCGCACCACACCAGCGGGTTCACCAGTTCGTCGGGCGCGATGCCGGCGAAGTGGTCGGACGTGGTGTTGCGGATGCAATTGCCGCTGGTCTGGATGGAGTGCATCTGCACCTTGGCCAGTTCGGCCAGGATGGTGGGCACGTCTTCCAGCTTGGGCCAGTTGAACTGCATGTTCTGGCGCGTGCTGAAGTGGCCGTAGCCGCGGTCCCAGGTGCGCGCGATGTGCGCCAGGGTGCGCAACTGGCGCGCGGCCAGCAGGCCGTAGGGAATGGCGATGCGCAGCATCGGCGCATGGCGCTGGATGTACAGGCCGTTTTGCAGGCGCAGCGTGCGGAAGTCGTCTTCGGTCAGCTGGCCGGCAAGATAGCGTTGAGTCTGGTCGGTGAACTGCGCGACGCGCTGTTCGACAAGTTGTTGATCGACGGGGTCGTACACATACATGGCAGGTTGCCCTTCTGGGGGCGCCCCGGGGGGCGCAAGGGAACAGCCTGCGGCTTGCGGCGGCCCGCAAAGACGCGGCGGACACACGCCGCCGCCCGACGCCGCAGGGGTTCTATTCTCATAACCGTAACAGCCGCTAGATTGGCTTGTCTAAGTCATTCTGGTAATAAGAATAGAAGCCCGCGGCGGCTGTGCCGATACCCGTGGCGCGCTTCAGGCGCCGGGTGCCGGCGGCGCCGTTTCGGCCAGCGACGGGCGTTGGCTGGCGCTGGCGTACCACGCGGCCAACCCGGGGTGGCCGCTGCGCCAGTCGTAGCCGGCGTAGCGGAAATCCAGGTAGCCCAGCGCGCAGCCCAGGGTAAGAGTGCCGATGTCCAGCCGGTTGGCCAGCGAGGCCGCGCGCCGCTCGAATTGCGCCAGGGCGTCGGCCACCTTGCCCATCTGGCCGTCGATCCAGGCGCTCCAGCGGTTGGGCTCGGGGCGCGCGGTAACTTCGTAGCGAGCCAGCAACGCCGCGCCCAGGATGCCGTCGGCCAGCGCCTGGTCGGCCAGCGCCTGCCAGCGCGCCGGGCCGGCGGCCGGGAACAGCGTGCCGCCGCCCAGGTCGTTCAGGTATTCGCAGATGACCCGGCTGTCGTACAGCGCCTGGCCGTCGTCGGTGATCAGGGTGGGCACCTGGCCCAGCGGGTTGCTGGAGATGATGGTCTGGTCGCGGTTGACCGGATGCGCCGCGCTGGGCAGCTTTTCGATCCGGCCGACCAGGCCGGTTTCATGGGCTACCGCCATGCATTTGCGCACGAAGGGGGAAGCGGCCGAGAAATACAGTTTCATGCGGGTTCCTTGTTCAGGCGGCCGGCTGCGGCTGGCAGGGCGCGAATTTGCCGGTTGCGGGGTCGCGCAGGAACAGCAGGCCGGTGGCCACGCCGAAATACGCGCCGTGCAACTCCATTGCACCGCGCTCGACGCGGCGGCGGATCGACGGGAAGGTCATCAGGTTCTTCAGGCTGTGTTCGACCACGGCCCATTCCAGCTGCTGCACGTCGGTGGCGCGGTCGCCCGTGCGCGGCAACGCCTCGGCCACCGGGGTGATCTGCGACATCCATTTGCCGATGAAGTCGATCGCGGTCAGCGGCTTGGCGTCGTCGAACACGGCGCGCACGCCGCCGCAGGACGCATGGCCCAGCACCACGACGTGTTTGACGTTGAGCGCATTGACCGCGAATTCGATGGCCGCGCTGGTGCCGTGGTACGACGAGGATTCGGCTTCGCCTTCGTACGGGGGCACCAGGTTGGCGACGTTGCGGATCACGAACATTTCGCCGGGGCCGGCGTCGAAGATCACTTCGGGCGATACCCGGGAATCGCAACAGCCGATCAGCAGGATCTCGGGGCTTTGGCCGGTTTCGCCCAGCTGTTCGTAGCGTTTGCGTTCGTTGTGGAAGCGGCCGTCAAGAAATGCCTGGTAGCCTTCGGAAAGTCGTTTCGGAAACATGGGGGTGTTCCTGTTGTTGTGGCGTGTGTGCTACGCCATTTTCCCACACCACCCTTACAAACTTGCCATGTGCCATCCGGGACCGGGGGGGCGCAAGCGGGGCGGGGAGTCATTGCGCCTTGATGTCCAGGGCGGTGAAACGAGTGAATGCGTGCGGGGTCGGGGCGAGCACCTGCCAGGTTTCCCCTGGCGCCAGGGCGGTGTCGCGCCGGCCCGTGGCGCGGCCAACTTCGCGCCCCTGGGCGTCGTACAGCACGAAGGTGACCGACAAGCCCTCCACGGGCTTGTCGCCGTGATTGGACACGACGCCGGTAATGACCGAACTGCCGTCGGCCTGGCGGGTGGCGGCCAGGTTGCTGATGGATACGCCGTACGGCAGGCTCTGGGCGGCGGCCGTGGCGGCTGCCAGCGCCGACGCGAGCGCCAACGCCAGCGTGGCCAGGATCTTCTTCATGGCGGATTCCCCGTGTGTGGCCCGCTTTCCACCATAGAACGGCCCGGCCGCCGGTGCAAGCCGGTGGCCGGGCCGGCGTCGGCCGGTTACACCGTTGCGACGGGCGTCACGGGCGAGCCGATGGCATGCGGCAGGCGCAGCGGCGGCGCGGTCAGCATGAAATGATGGCGGCCGTTGGCATGCAGCCAGTCGGCCAGGTCTTTCAGGTACCACAGCTCGGCCAGCGGCAGGCCCAGCTTGAACAGGCAGTGGTGGTGCAGCGGCAGCATGGCGCGCGGCCCCTGGCGGTCGCGCGCCGGGTAGGCCTCGACCGCATAGTTGTCGGCGCAGATCGCCACGATGCCGCTGTCGGTAATCCATTGCAGCAGCGCCGCGTCGGTGCCGTCCAGGGCGGCGCCGTAGGCGTGCAGCACGTCCGGGTCGGGCTGGCCGGCCATTTCGACGACTTTCTCGGCAAAGCCGGTGCGCAGCACCAGCATGTCGCCGGATTCGGTCGTAATGCCCTCGGCCTGCAGCACCTGCATGAGTTCGGCGTGGCCGATCAGCGTGCGCCCGGTGCCGAAATGGCGGGCCAGGTCGAGCAGCACGCCGCGCCCCTGCATGCCTTGCCAGGCCAGGTTCTCCACGCCCAGCTTCAGCGCGGCCGAGGGGCCGCCGCTATTGCAGCCGCAGCCGGCGTGGTCGGCGTCGGCCGGGCCGATGATGTCGGTGCCGGCGCGGTAGCCGTTGTAGTAGCAAAGCTCGGCCCGGCCGTCGCCGTCGGCGTCGAACAGCGCGCCCACGTGGGCCAGCGAGTCCCATTGAGTGGAATACTGCATCGACAGCAGCACCTGGTCGTCGCTGAGCACGTCGACCGCGTCGGGGTTCAGGTTGCGCAGCGGGAAGTTCAGGTACGGCGTGTCCTGCAGCCGCGTGGGACTGAGCTGCGGCGGATGGCGGCGGGGGTTCAGCACGTTGCCGCCCGGCAGGTCCAGCGGCAGCGACAGGCAGAACGTCTTGCCGGCGCGGATCTCGCGCGCGCCCTTGAGCACCTGCGCTTCGGTCAGCAGGTTCAGTCGGCCCAGTTGGTCGTCGGGGCCGTAGTCGCCCCAGTTGGAACCTTCGGGGCGTTGCTTCCAGCGTTGCATAGGCTTACTCCGTAAGGAAGTCGGCCACCGCGCGGGTGTAGGCTTCCGGTTTTTCCCAGTTGGAAAGGTGCGAGGTGTCCAGTTCTACATAGCGCGCGCCGGCGATGCCGGCGGCCAGCTCGCGGCCGTCTTGCGGGGTGGCCGCCGGGTCTTGCGTGCCGGCGATCACCAGCGTGGGCGCCTTGATTTCGCCCAGGCGCCCGCGCAGGTCGGCGTCGCGCAGGGCTGCGCAGTTGCCGCTATAGCCTTCGTTAGAAATGCGCCGCAGCATGTCGACCAGCACCTGGGTCAGGCCCGGTTGCTCGGCGCGGAACGCCGGCGACAGCCAGCGCTCGACCAGCCCGGGCGCCATGGCTTCCAGGCCATTCTGCGCCACCGCGGCGATGCGCGCCGACCAGCCTTCTACGCTGCCGATGCGGGCAGCGGTATTGCTGAGCACCAGCTTGCGCACGCGCTGCGGGTGGTCCAGCGCCAGCTGCAGCCCGGTGGGGCCGCCCATCGACAGGCCGCAGAAGTCGGCCTTTGCGATGCTCAGGTGGTCGAGCAGTTCGGCCACGTCGCCGGCCAGTTGCGCAAATGTGTATTCGCCCGCGGGCACCGACGACTTGCCGTGGCCGCGCGTGTCGTAGCGCAGCACGCGGAAGCGCCGCGACAGCGCCGGCACCTGGCGCGCCCACATGTCGGCGCACGTGCCCAGCGAATTCGACAGCACCAGTACGGGGGCATCGGCCGGGCCGTCAATGACGTAATACAGGCGTACCTGGCTCAGGTCTGCATAAGACATAAGAGATTCCTGGAATGACGGGCCGCGCTTACAGCAGGCACTGGCCGTTGACGTAGGCCTTGCGCCAGCGCGTGATAGTTACGCGCTCGAACAGGCCCGCTTGGCTGAAAGGGTCGGCGGCGATGAAGGCTTCGGCGGCCTCGCGCGTGTCGAGGTCCACCACGTACAGCCCACCGCCGGCATCCTGGCCGTCGTCCTGCAGCTTGGCGCCGCAGGCCAGCAGCAGGTGCTTGTGGGCATCCAGGAATTCCAGGTGCGCGGCGCGCTGTTGCTGGCGCATGGCCTGGTGGCCGGGCTTGTCGAAGGTTTCGATGATGTAGGGCATGGCGGCCTCGCGTAGGGGTCAGATAGCCGAGGGATGGCGCGCTAGCGCCGTTACCTGGATGTCCATGTACGGAAACAGCGGCAGCGACGACAGCAACTGGTGCAGTTCGTCGTTGCTGGCCACGTCGAAGATGCTGACGTTGGCGTAGCGCCCGGCCACGCGCCACAGGTGCGGCCATTTGCCGTCGCGCTGCAGTTGCTGCGCCAGGGCTTTTTCATCGGCCTTGAGCTTGTCGGCGCGTTCGGCCGGCATGTCCACGGGCAGGTTCACTTGCATCTGGACCATGAAAAGCATGGACTATCTCCAATCGTGTTCAGCGGGAAAACTTCAGCGGCAGGCCGGTCAGGCGCAGCAGCTCGTCGGCGCTCATGTCGCCGAACATGTCGATGACGGTGACGCCGTCGGAACGGATGTCGAACACGGCCAGGTCGGTGTACACGCGCGACACGCAACGCACGCCGGTCAGCGGGTAGCTGCATTCGGCTACCAGCTTGCTCTGGCCATCGCGGGTCAGCAGCTCCATCATCACGAAGACGTCTTTGGCGCCGATGGCCAGGTCCATGGCGCCGCCCACGGCCGGGATGGCATCGGGCGCGCCGGTGTGCCAGTTGGCCAGGTCGCCGTGTTGCGACACCTGGAAGGCGCCCAGCACGCAGATGTCCAGGTGGCCGCCGCGCATCATGGCGAACGAGTCGGCGTGATGGAAGAACGAGCAGCCCGGCAGCTCGGTGACGGGCTGCTTGCCGGCGTTGATCAGGTCATAGTCTTCCTGGCCCTTGGCGGGGGCGGGGCCCATGCCCAGCATGCCGTTCTCGGTGTGCAGGATGACTTCGCGGTCGGCCGGCAGGTGGTTGGCCACCAGCGTGGGCAGGCCGATGCCCAGGTTGACGTAGGCGCCTTCGGGGATGTCTTGCGCGACGCGGGCGGCGATCTGGTCGCGGGTCAGTTTGCTGCTCATTGCTGCTCCTTGGCGGCCGGGGCGGCGTCGATCTGCACGACGCGCTTGACGAAGATGCCGGGGGTGACGACGGTTTCGGGATCGAGTTCGCCCAGTTCGACGATCTCGCGCACCTGGGCGACGGCCACGCGCGCGGCGCTGGCCATGATGGGCCCGAAGTTGCGCGCCGTCTTGCGGTACACCAGGTTGCCCCAGCGGTCGCCGCGGTCGGCCTTGATGAGCGCGTAGTCGGCATGCAGCGGGTATTCGAGCACGTAGTGGCGGCCGTTGATCTCGCGCACTTCCTTGCCTTCGGCCAGCGGCGTGCCGTAGCCGGTGGGCGTGAAGAAGGCGCCGATGCCGGCGCCGGCGGCGCGGATGCGCTCGGCCAGGTTGCCCTGCGGCACCAGTTCCAGCTCGATTTTGCCGCTGCGGTACAGGCCGTCGAAAATCTGCGAATCAACCTGTCGCGGGAACGAGCAGATGATCTTGCGCACGCGTCCCGCGCCCAGCAGCGCGGCCAGGCCGGTGGTGCCGTTGCCGGCGTTGTTGTTGATGATGGTGAGGTCTTTGGCGCCTTGTTCGAGCAGGGCGTCGATCAGTTCCATCGGCTGGCCGGCCGTGCCGAAACCGCCAATCAGGACGGTGGCGCCGTCGGGTACGTCCGCCAGGGCGGCTGCCGCGTTTGCAACGAGCTTTGAGATCATGAGTGTCCGCGATAAAAAGGGCGTGTCATAATTTGTTCTTTATTAGAACTTTCGTTCTTTTTAAGAACATCGTTTCATGGTGACCCGGGAGTGTCAAGGCGGATGCGCCTGGCGTGTTCCTGGGTGGTGATCAGGGTTGGCGCACGCATGGTTATGGATACGCAGGAAACCCAGCAGCCCAGCGATACCTACGTGCAATCGTTCGCGCGCGGGCTGTCGGTGATCCGGGCGTTCGGCCCCCAGCGCCCGCAAATGACGCTGTCCGAAGTGGCGGCCGCCTGCGGCCTGACGCGCGCGGGCGCGCGCCGCATTCTGCTGACCCTGGCGCACCTGGGCTATGTGTCGATGGACGACCGCAAGTTCTCGCTGACCCCGCGCATTCTCGAGCTGGGTTATTCGTACTTGTCGGCCACCCCGTTGTGGGACCTGGCGCTGCCCTACATGGAAGAAGTGGCCGAGACCACGCGCGAATCGTGTTCGGTGTCGGTGCTCGACGGCGCCGACGTGGTGTACATACTGCGCCTGTCCACCCACAAGGTAATGAGCATCAACCTGTCGGTGGGCAGCCGCCTGCCCGCCTGGGTGACGTCGATGGGCCGCGTGCTGCTGGCCGGGCTGCCGCCGGCCGAACAAGACCGCGTGCTGGCCGCCAGCGATATCCGCGCCCTGACGCCGCACACGGTGACCGACCTGGGCGAGCTCAAGCGCATCCTGGCGCAGGTGCGCGCCGACGGCTATGCCTGCGTGGTGCAGGAACTCGAACCCGGCCTGCAGTCGGTGGCGGTGCCCATCGTCGATCGTGGCGGCCGCGTGATCGGCGCCATGAACGTCAGCGGGCATGCCAACCGCTATTCGCGCGAGGCCATGCTGGACGCCTTTTTGCCGCCCTTGCGCCGCGCGGCCGAACAGATCGACCAGGCGCTGCGCCGCCGCTAGCGCGCGGCGGCCGGGGGCGAGGGCGGCGCGGCCGTTCATTCAGACCGGCGCCACGCCCAGCGTGGTGCCGCCGCACACATACAGCATCTGCCCGGTGACGAAGCCGTTGTCGGGCGACAGGAAGAACATCGCGGCGCGCGCCACGTCTTCGGGCGTGCCCAGGCGCTTGACCACGATGCTGTTGATGATGCGCTGCGTCTGCGGCGCGCCATCGGGATTGCTGTTGCGGAACAGGTCCGTGGCAATGGGGCCGGGGCCGATGGCGTTGACGGTGATGCCGTCGCCGCCCAGTTCCATGGCCAGCGTGCGGGTCATGCCCACCAGGCCCGCCTTGGTGGCCGAGTACACCACGCGGTCGGGCTTGCCCAGCGCCGCGCGCGACGACATATTGACGATGCGGCCAAAGCCGGCCGCGCGCATGTCGGGCAGCACGGCCTGCACCAGAATCAGCGCGGTGCGCAGGTGCAGCGCCACGACATAGTCCAGGTCGGCCAGGGTGGCCGTGTCGGCGGTGCCGGGCCGGGTGGCGCCGGCGTTGTTCACCAGGCCCACAATGGCGTGGTCGCGCGTGGCCTGGGCCGCGGCGGCCTTGGTTTGTGCTTCGTCGGTCAGGTCGGCCTGGATCGACACTAGCCCCTCGGGCGGGTTGTCCGGCAGGCGGTAGTCGATGTTGACCACGCGGTGGCCCGCGCCGAGCAGCGCGCGCACGATGGCGGCGCCGATGCCGGCGCTGCCGCCGGTTACCAGGTAAGCCTTGGGTTTCATATGGGTAGCCTCTTGCGGATCAGTGAGTCAGGATGCCCCACGAGAGCACCGCGGCGATGTGGATGACGCCCACCCACAGCATCATGATGACGGTGTAGCCCATCACATCGCGCAGCTTCAGTTTCGATAGCGCCAGCGCCGGCAGGATCCAGAACGGCTGGACCAGATCGTTCCAGGCATTGCCCAGCATGACCGCCATCGAGGTCTGGTTGACCGCGCTGCCGATTTCCTTGGCGGCATCGACCATGAACGGACCCTGGATCACCCAGTGGCCGCCGCCCGAGGGCGCGAAGAAGTTGATGAAAAACGAGCTGATCAGCCCCCAGAAAGGCAGGGTGCCCGGCGTGGCGACGTCTACGAACACATGCGAGATGGTGTTCACCAGCCCCGAGCCGGCCATGATGGCCATGATGCCGGCGTAGAAGGGATACTGCAGGATGATGCCCGAGATCGTCTTGATGCCGTCGTTGAGCTTGGCCACGTAGGCAGCCGGCGTGCCCAGCAGCAAAATGCCCAGGAACAGGATGATGAAGTTGATCAGGTTCAGGTCCAGCGAGCCGCCGTCGGTAAAGTGGAAAGCCACATAGGCCACGCCCAGCAGCCCGATCAGCAGGCTCAGCAGGCGGCTGTTGTTCAGCTTCGAGGCAATGGTGTTCTGCTCGGCCAGTTCGCCCGAGGCAGGCGGTTCGGTTGATTTGTCGATGGCCGGGTCCACTTCCACGACCTTGTCGCCCGCGCGCGGGTGCAGCCAGGCATTGAGCAACGGCAGCGTCACGATGATGACCAGGCTGGTCAGCAGCATGGGCGTCGAGAAAATGGTCTCGGACAGCGGCACGATGCCCATCTGGTCTGCCATGGGATGGCCGGGCGTGGCGATCAGCACCGGGATGCTGGCCGACAGGCCCAGGCCGTACATGGTGAAGCCGCTGTAGGCGGCCGCGATGATCAGCGGGTAGTGCACGCCCTTGACTTTCAGCGCCAGCTTCTTCGCCACGACGCCGCCGATCACCAGGCCGAAGCCCCAATTCAGGTAGCTGCCGATGCCGCCCACCAGCGTGGCCACGATGATGGCGGTGCGAGGCTGGTGCACCAGGCCGACGATGCGGTCGAGCAGGCGGTCGGTCAGCGGCGCGGTCGCCAGCACGTAGCCCATGGCCAGGATCACGGCCATCTGCGTGGTGAAGGCCAGCAGGCTCCAGAAGCCCTTGCCCCATTCACGGGTGATCTGGCCCAGGCCTTGGCCTTCGATGCCCATGGCCATCAGGACGGTCAGCAGTGTCAGCGCGATGGCGAACACAAAAGGATCGGGCAGATACTTGCGCATCAGCTCCGTGAAAAACGACGTCAGTTTATTCATGCTGCTTCCAACTTTGCCTTGGTAAGGCGCGTTCAAACGGGGCCGCCTGGCGCGGCGGCTTGCCGGGTCAGTAAAAGATCAGTAGGGGAGAAACTGCGGGGGTCACCCGTCTTGCCGGCTGTTCAGCCAGGCCACGAGTTCGCCCAGGGCCGCGCTTTTGTCGCGCAGGACTTGCTCGCGGCGTTCGGCGGGCCAGGCGTAAAAGCCCTGGCCGGCCTTGGCGCCGATCTGGCCGCTGGCGACTTTCCCGGCCAGCAGGGGCGAGGGCGTCGTGCGGTTTTCCAGGTCGGGATACAGGTAAGTGGCGATGGCATGGTGCACGTCCAGGCCGTTCATGTCGCGTTGTTCCAGCGGGCCGGTCAGCGCCAGGCGAATGCCCAGGCTCCACTTGACCACTTCGTCGATGTCTTCGGCGCTGGCAATGCCTTTTTCCAGCAGCGACATCGCCTCGCGGGCCAGCGCGTGCTGGATGCGGTTGGCAATGAAGCCGGGAATGTCGCGGTTGACCAGCACGGGGCGCTTGCCCACGTAGCGCAGCGCCGCCATCACCGTCTGGACGGTGGCCGGCGCGGTGTCGTCGTTGCGTACCACTTCTACCAGCGGGATGACATCGGCGGGGGTGAAGAAGTGCGTGCCCACGAAGCGCTCGCGCCGCGTCACCGCCTCGGCAATGGCATTGATGGACAGGCCCGAGGTATTGGTGGCGAAAATGGTCGTGGGCTGGCACAGCGTATCCAGCCGCGCGAACACGTCGCGCTTGAGTTCCAGTTTTTCGGGAACGGCCTCGATGACCAGGTCGCAAGAACAGGCGGCTTCCAGGCCGGCCTCCATGCGAATGCGGCGCCGCGTCTCGGCTACCGCCCCGGGGGCGTATACGCCCAGCTGGCGGTCGATGACGCCGGCGGCACGCTCCAGGGCGCCTGGCACCGGGTCGATCAACACCACGTCGAGTCCCTTGGCCGCAAACAGGGCCGCGATGCCGCTGCCCATAGCGCCCGCGCCGACCACGGCCAGGCTCTGGATAGGAAGATCCATGTCGATACGCTCTTGAAATGCTCGCGCCGGACGGCCAGGCGCATTGCGGCACGCCCCGTTCCGGATGCACTCCCGCGCGGGCGGGGAAATATGGTGTTCTATATACGAACATTTGTACGTATATAGAATTCATTGATAGTACTAAGAAATGGGGGTGGGCGACAAATTAAGGGCCGGCGTTTGGCGTGGGTGGTGGGATTTCGGGGTTGGGTTCTTTAGCCGTCGTGGCGGGGCGGGGGTGAGGATGGGGCTTCACGGAGGCGGTCGGCCGCCTTCGCGGCCGACATCGCGTCGTCAACCTCGTCGGCCTGCGGCCTCCTTCGGTTTCCCTCGCTCGCCCCCGAGGCGCCCCATCCCCACCCCCCGCCCCGCCACGACTCACGGAAGATGCAATTTCCCACGGCGGCGGGAAGGGTTGGGTTTTTGCGTGTTTGCCGCCGGAAGGGGGAGGTGGAAGGTCGTGCCGGGCCGCCGGATAAAGCCGCCCTGCGCGGCTTTATCCGGCATTCGGGTGGTGGCGGGGTAAGGGTGGGAACTGTCTAGATTTGGCAACTCACGGTGTTGTGTGCCGGCACTTCAGGTCGCTCATCACAATGTTGTCGGTTATGCCGGGCGTCTGCGTCCCGCAGGGTATTGCCCCACTGGAATACTCCCGGCACACATCGGGGTCAGGCACCTTCGGAGCCTGACCCCAAATATTCAAATCCCAAAGACCCTCGCCCCCCCTCCCTCAGCAACCGCCCGCCCACTACCACCCGAATGCGCGGGAAGGCCGCGCAGGGCGGCCTTCCCGCGCGGCCCCGCAACGTTTTTCTCTAAAAAAAAGGCTGACGACAAGAATGCCAGAACCCCATCCGCCCCAGCGGCGCAGCGATCTGGAGTCAATGCAGCCGTGGTGGGCGCCTGGGGCCGGTGAGGCGCCTCGGCGCCGGGCCCGGGCGCGCAGGGCGCCCGGACGGCGCCGTGAAGCCGATCCGGCCCCAGGCACCCGCCACGGCGTCAAAAGAACCCACCGCAACCGTCACCCCGAATTCCGCAACCCCGCCGCGATCCCATTGATCGTCAGATGAATCGCACTCCGTACCCGCTTGTCAGGCTCTCCATCGCCGTCGCGCTGCGCGCTCCGATAGCGGCGGATCAGCTCGATCTGCAGGTAATTCAGCGGGTCGATATAGGCAAAACGCTCGCGCAGCGAAGCCAGCAGGGCGGGGTTGTCGGCCAGTAGTTCGCGCTGCGTCAGCAGGCGCAGCATCCCGATGGTGCGGCCATGCTCGGCGCTGATCTGGCCGAAGATGCGGTTGCGCAGCGCCCGGTTGGGCACCAGTTGCGCATAGCGCGCCGCGATGGACAGGTCGGACTTGGCCAGCACCATCTCCATGTTGGACAGCAAAGTGCGGAAGGCCGGCCACTCGCGCGCCATTTCGCGCAATTGCGCCAGGCGCGCGCGCCGCGAGCGGGGCGCGCCGGGGGCGCCCGTTTCCAGGTAGGCCTCGATGGCCGAGCCCATGCCGTACCAGCCGGTCAGCATCAGGCGGCACTGCGCCCACGAAAACCCCCACGGGATCGCGCGCAGGTCGTCGATGCGCTGGCCCTGCTTGCGCGAGGCGGGGCGCGAGCCGATGTTCAGCCCGGCGATTTCGCTGATGGGCGTGGCGGCGAAAAAGTACTCGGCAAAGCCCGGCGTGTCGTACACCAGGCCGCGGTAGCTGCGCTGCGCGGTATCCGACATGAACGACATGGCCGGGCCGTAATGGGCCATGTGCGCGTCTTCGGCGCTGGTGGCGGCCGCACGCGGCGCCAGGGTCGATTCCAGCGTGGCGGCCACCAGCAGTTCCAGGTGCCAGCGGCCCACTTCGGCGTCTTTGTACTTGCTCTGGATAACCTCGCCCTGTTCGGTCAGGCGCAACTGCCCGGCCACCGTGCCGGGGGGTTGGGCAAGAATGGCGTCGAAGCTGGAGCCGCCGCCGCGGCCCACCGAGCCGCCGCGGCCATGGAACAGGCGCAGCCGCACGCCGCGCGCGCTGAACACGTCCACCAATGCGCGCTCGGCCTGGTAAAGCGCCCAGTTCGACGTGAGAAAGCCGCCGTCTTTGTTGCTGTCGGAATACCCCAGCATGACTTCCTGGGTGCCATCCTGGGCCTGCTTGACGCGCTGGCGCACTTCGGGAAGGTCGAGCCACGCCGCCATGATTTCAGGGCCGCGCTGAAGGTCGGGAATGGTCTCGAACAGCGGCACCACCATCAGGCCGTCGCCCGAGGCAATGGACGCGCCCGGTTCGGGGTCGACGATCAGGCCGGTTTCTTTCTGCAGGACCAGGACTTCGAGCAGGTCGCTAAGCGTTTCGGTATGCGACACGATGGTCTGTTGCACGGCCAGCTTGCCGTAGCGGGCGCGGCCCGCGGCGGCGGCGCGCAGCACCGCCAGCTCGCGCGTGGTTTCTTCGCTGTAGGCCAGCCAGGGTGACACCAGCGGGCGCGCCAGCGCCAGTTCGGCGCGCAGCAGGGCCACGCGGGCGTCTTCGTCGAGGCGGGCGTAATCCACCGGCTTGCCGTCGTGCTGCGCGCCGGCGCGCTTGAACAATTCGGTCAGCACACGCTCGTGCACGTCGGAACTCTGTCGCAGGTCTACCGTGGCCAGGTGAAAGCCGAACACTTCGACGGCCTGCTGCAGGCCGGTCAGGCGCAGCCGCGCGATGGGCGCGGCGTGGTGCGCGGACAGCGACGCGGCGATGATGGCCAAGTCTTGCGCCAGTTCTTGCGGCGCGCCGTACGCAGGCGCCGGGTGGGTGACGCGGCGCGCCAGGTCGCGGCCGGTAAGCTGCTGGGCGGTCGCGGCCAGGCGCGCGTAGATGCCCACCAGCGCACGGCGGTAGGGCTCGTCGCGCCGGTGCGGCGAGTTGTCGCCGCCGCTGTCGGCCAGCGCCTGCAAGGCCGGATCGGCATCGATGAGCAGGGTGGTAATCGACAGTTCCGCGCCCAGGGCATGGACTTCTTGCAGGTAGTACTCGAACAGCACCGTGGCCTGGCGCAGCAGCGCAAGTTCCAGCGTGCCGGCATCCACGTTGGGGTTGCCGTCGCGGTCGCCGCCGATCCAGCTGCCCATGCGCAGAAAGGGTTCCAGCGGGGCGGGCGGGGCCGCGAAAGGCTTGGCGGAATCGCGCCCCAGCAGGCGCGAGAGCTCGCCGTAGACGCGCGGAATCACGTTCAGGAACGTGCTCCGGTAGTACGACAGGGCGTTCTCGATTTCGTCGGCCACGGTCAGGCGCGTGTGGCGCAGCATGCGCGTCTGCCATAGCGTGGCCACGCGGCCCAGCAGGGCGAGATCGAGGTCGGCGATTTCTTCGGCGGTCAGCGGGCCTTCGCGCTGCAGCAGCAGCGTGGAAATTTCGCGGTGCACGTCCAGCGTGCTTTTGCGCTGTACTTCGGTGGGGTGCGCGGTGAGCACCGGCACCACGCGGGCTTCGGCCAGCAGGCGGCGGATGCGCGCGGTGCCTACGCCCTGTTCTTTGAGCAGCGCGAAAGCTTCGCGCAGGCTGCCGCGCGCGGGCGTGTCGTCGGCCAGCGCGCGCATGCGCTGGGCGCGGTTCTGGTCGCGGTCTTCGGCAATATTGGACAGGTGCAGGAAATAGCTGAACGCGCGCGCCACCGAATTCGGATCATTGCCGCGCAGGCGCTTGACGCGCTGTTCAAGCAGCTTGCCGTCGGCCTCGTTGCCTTCGCGCCGGAAGCGCACCGCGGTGCGGCGCAGCGTCTCGATCGTGTCGTATACCCGTTCGCCTTCGCAGGCCTGGATGACTTGTCCCAGTAGCCGGCCCAGCAGCCGGATGTCGTGACGCAGGGGTTCGGCAGTCGCAGACTGCGGGCGGATGGCTTTCATGGGGTAAGGAATCCGTCGGGCAAAGGGTTATGGTGAGGTTTTGGGGCGATACGTAAAACAGCGAATACAGCGACGCCGGCCATTGTACGCAGGCATTCTTACTCCTCGCGTTGCGGTACAGTTCCGCCATGGCGCCTTGCCTGTTTTTTGCCCGAGAGTGTCTATGCAGAACCATTCCCGCCGCGCGCTGGTGTTGTTTTCCGGCGGCCAGGATTCCACCACCTGCCTGGCGTGGGCGCTCGACCGCTATGCTCATGTCGAGACCGTGGCGTTCGACTACGGCCAGCGCCACCGCATCGAGCTGGATGCGCGGCTGAACGTGCTGCGCGAATTGCGCGCGCAGTTTCCGCAGTGGGCCGGCCGGCTGGGCGAAGACCACCTGCTCGACCTGCGCGTGCTCGGGCAGGTGGGCGACACCGCCATGACCAGCGAGCGCGCCATCGAGACGCAGGCCAACGGCCTGCCCAACACCTTCGTGCCGGGACGCAATCTGCTGTTCCTGACGCTGGCGGCCGCGCTGGGCTACCGGCGGCAGCTCGACGTGCTGGTGGGCGGCATGTGCGAAACCGATTTCTCTGGCTACCCCGACTGCCGCGACGACACCATCAAGGCCCAGCAGGTGGCGCTGGGCCTGGGGCTGGGCACGCGCGTCACCATCGAGACGCCGCTGATGTGGATCGACAAGGCCGACACCTGGGCGCTGGCCAGGCAGCTGGGCGGGCAGGCCCTGGTGGAGTTGATTGTCGAGCACAGCCATACTTGCTACCTGGGCGAGCGCGGCGCGCGGCACGACTGGGGCTACGGCTGCGGAACCTGCCCGGCCTGCGCGCTGCGCAAAGCCGGCTGGCAGCGCTGGCGCGACCAGGCGGACGGCGCCTGACGCCTTGACGCGGCCGGCAAGCGGCTGGCGTTACTTCCGGAACCGCACGTACAGCCAGGCCGACGCGGCCAGGATCACCACGGCCAGCAGCATCGACACCAGCATCGCCGCGCGCGGTCCCTGCCAGGCGATCAGTTCTCCATACGCCACCGGCGCCGCCGCCGTCAGCAGGAAGCTGGGCACCAGCAGCCGGCCCACCAGCGCGCCATAAATGCGGTAGTCGAACAGGGCCAGCGGCAGGGTGCCGCGCGTGATCGTCAGCAGGCCGTTGCAGGCGCCGTACAGGCAGGTGTACAGCACCGCCGCCACAGGATGGCCGGCCATCGTGCCGGCCAGAAAACACAGCGGCATGACCACGGTGGTGGCCAGGTTCAGCATCAGCGGGTGCAGCCGCGCGCCGAACAGCAGTTCCAGCAGCCGCGCGCTGACCTGGCCGATGCCCCACAGGGCCGAGATACCGACCGCCGCCGACGCGGCCAGGCCCAGCCCGGTCAGCATGGCGATGAGATGCGTGGCATTGGCGGCGGTCAGGAAATTGGCCAGCATGGCGATCAGCGCGTACAGGCCCTGCGCCAGCCGCTGGTCGGCCGGCGTGCGGGCCAGGCCGGGCCGCTCGGCCGACTGTTCCGCCCCGGCCGCGTAGCGTCCGCGCGGCAGCGCCAGGTACAAGGGCAGTATCAGCAGCGAGAATCCCGCGTACGCCAGCACCGCGCCACGCCAGCCCAGCCACTGCGCCAGCAACTGGCCCACCGGCCACATCACGGTCGAGGCCAGTCCGCCGAACAGGGTGATCTGCGACATGGCGCGCCGCGCCTGCGGGCCGCCGATGCGGGCCAGCGTGGCGAAGGCGGCGTCGTATAGCGTCAGGCGCATGCCGACGCCCAGCACCACCCAGGCCGCGTAATAGGGCAGCGCCGCATGTGCCATGGCCAGCAGCGCGCAGCCCAACGCCACCAGCACCGAGCCGGCCGACATGACGCGCTCGCCGCCCCAGCGGTCGATGGCGCGGCCCGCCATGGGAGACGCCGCCGCCATGACCACAATGGCCAGCGAGAAGCCGCCGTAGATCTGCGCCACGCCCCAGCCCAGCTCGGCCTGCATCGCGGGGCCGAAATTGCTGATCAGGTAAAACGACACGCCCCAGCTCACGAGCTGGGTAAGGCCCAGGCAGACGACCGCGCGCGCGGGGATGACGGACGGCACGTGCGAGGCTCAGCCGCGTTCGGCGGGCGCGCTATGGTCGCCGTCGCCCAGCGCGCGTTGCATCAGCACCGTGTCACGCCATGCGCCGAACTTGTAGCCCACCGACCGCAAGGTGCCGGCGGGATGGAATCCCTGGCTGGCATGCAGGGCCAGCGAGCCCGCGTTGCGGCTGTCGCCCACCACGGCCAGCATCTGCCGCCAGCCGCCGGCGGTGCAGCGCTCGATCAGCGCGGCCAGCAGGCGGCCGCCAATGCCATGGCCGGCGTGGCCCGGCTTTACGTATACAGAGTCTTCCACCGTGTGGCGGTAAGCCGGGCGCGGCCGGTATGGGGTGCAGTAGGCATACCCGACCAGGTCGCCGTCGAGCTCGGCCACCAGGTACGGCAGGCGCTGCGCCAGCACGGCTTCGCGGCGGGCACGCATTTCGTCGACCGTAGGCGGATCAAGTTCGAATGACGCGGTGCCGTGCAGCACATGATGGGCATAGATGGCCTGGATGGCGTCGATGTCGGCGGCGCGGCTGTCGCGCACGATCGGGGCGGCGGAAGGGGACGTGGGCATGGACAAGTCGGGTCGGACTGGGAAAAGCGGGCTGGCCCCGCGACGGTTTTCCGCAGTGTGCGCCAAGCCCAGTCATAAATAAAGCTTTGGTTTATTATGCAAAGCATAAGTAATTCTTTGGACATGGCGCCATGCGCGGCTTGAACCTGGACCATCTGCGCATCTTTCTCGATGTCATCGAACTGGGCAGTTTCTCGGCCGCTGCCGACAAGCATGGGTTGACCCAGCCCGCGGTCAGCCTGCAGGTGCGTCAGCTTGAACGCCGCTACGGCCTGCGCCTGGCCGAGCGGGTGGGGCGCAAGGTGGCGGCCACCGCCGCCGGCGCCGACCTGCTGGCCCACATCCGCGCCATCGATGCCGCCGTCGAGCAGGCCGAGCGCAGCATGCAGGCGCACAGCGCGCAGGTGGTCGGGCGGGTGCGCCTGGGCACGGGCGCCACGGCCTGCACATATCTGCTGCCCCCGCTGCTGGCCGACCTGCGGCGGCGCTTCCCGGCCCTGGAAATCGTGGCCAGCACCGGCAATACCGCCGACGTGCTGCGCGGCATCGAGGCCAACACCCTGGACATCGGCCTGGTCACGCTGCCCGCGCCTGGCCGCATGTTCCAGGTAACGCCGGTGATCGACGATGAGTTCGTGGCCATTTTTCCGGCCAGCGGCCGGCTGCCGGCGCGTGTCACCGCGCAGGCGCTGGCCGAGCGGCCGCTGGTGCTGTTCGAGCCGGGCGCGCGCACCCGCGGGTTGGTGGATGCCTGGTTCGAAGCCGCCGGCCTGCGGGCGCGGCCCGCCATGGAGCTGGGCAGCACCGAGGCCATGAAGGAAATCGTGGCGGCCGGGCTGGGCTGCGCCATTCTGCCCCGCATGGCCGTGCCCGCAGGCCGGGGCCGGCCCGGCCTGCGGGTCAGGCCGTTGGCGCCGCGCCTGTCGCGCACGTTGGCGGTGGTGCTGCGCAGCGACAAGCCCTTGCATCGCGGGCTGGGCCAGTTGCACGCGGCCCTGCTGGCCCTGGGCGCGCCGCCCGCCTGATCCGCGCCGCCGGGGCGGCTGCGGGCGTTCCGGCGTATTATTTAGCGTTTTGCTGACGCTGTTTATCGGTTGCCAACGTCATCGGCAGGCCGCGTCCAGCCTTTTGCGAACCTTATCCGCCCGAGAAAGACCATGCCGCACTACCGCTCACGCACGTCCACCCACGGCCGCAACATGGCCGGCGCCCGCGCCCTGTGGCGCGCCACCGGCATGCAGGATGGCGACTTCGGCAAACCCATCATCGCGGTGGTCAACTCGTTCACGCAGTTCGTGCCGGGCCACGTGCACCTGCGCGACCTGGGCGCCCTGGTGGCCCGTGAAATCGAAGCCGCGGGCGGCGTCGCCAAAGAATTCAACACCATCGCCGTGGACGACGGCATCGCCATGGGCCATGGCGGCATGCTGTATTCGCTGCCGTCGCGCGAACTGATCGCCGATTCGGTCGAATACATGGTCAATGCGCATTGCGCCGACGCCATGGTGTGCATCTCGAACTGCGACAAGATCACCCCGGGCATGCTGATGGCCGCCATGCGGTTGAACATTCCCGTGGTGTTCGTCTCGGGCGGCCCCATGGAAGCCGGCAAGATCAAGTCGCCCACTGACGGCAAGGTCATCGCCAAGGTCGACCTGATCGACGCCATGATCAAGGCGGCCGATCCCAACGTGACCGATGCCGAGGCCGAGCAGTTCGAGCGCAGCGCCTGTCCCACCTGCGGTTCGTGTTCGGGCATGTTCACCGCCAATTCCATGAACTGCCTGACCGAGGCCATCGGCCTGGCGCTGCCCGGCAATGGCACCATCGTGGCCACGCATGCGTGGCGCCGGGGCTTGTTCGAGCAGGCCGGCCGCCTGGTCGTGGACCTGTGCCGCCGCTACTACGAACAAGACGACGCGTCGGTCCTGCCGCGCAGCATCGCCACCAAGAGCGCGTTCCAGAACGCCATGACGCTCGACGTGGCCATGGGCGGGTCCACCAACACCGTGCTGCACCTGCTGGCCGCGGCGCAAGAGGCGGGCGTGGATTTCACCATGTCCGACATCGACCGCATTTCGCGCAAGGTGCCGTGCCTGTGCAAGGCCGCGCCGGCCACCGACAAATACCATATTGAAGACGTGCACCGCGCCGGCGGCATCCTGGGCATTCTGGGCGAGCTGGCGCGCGCCGACCTGCTGGACCTGACCTGCGGCAACGTGCACAGCGGCACGCTGGGCGCGGCCATCGAGCAGTGGGACATCAACGGCGGCGCGGGCGAGGCGGCGCAGAAGTTCTTCCGCGCCGCGCCGGGCGGCATTCCCACCACCGTGGCCTTCAGCCAGGACGCCACCTTCCTTACGCTCGACCTAGACCGCCAGGGCGGCTGCATCCGCAGTAAAGAACACGCCTATTCCAAAGATGGCGGGCTGGCCGTGCTGTACGGCAACCTGGCGCCCAAGGGCTGCATCGTGAAAACCGCGGGCGTGGACGAATCGCAATGGGTCTTTACCGGCCGCGCGCGGGTCTTCGAAAGCCAGGACGACGCCGTCGAAGGCATTCTGGGCGACAAGGTCGTGGCCGGCGACGTGGTGGTGATCCGCTACGAAGGCCCGAAGGGCGGCCCAGGCATGCAGGAAATGCTGTACCCCACGTCGTACCTGAAGTCCAAGGGCCTGGGCAAGACCTGCGCGCTGTTCACCGACGGCCGTTTCTCGGGCGGCTCGTCGGGCCTGGTCATCGGCCATGCCTCGCCGGAAGCGGCCGAAGGCGGCAACGTGGGCCTGGTCGAAGAAGGCGACACCATCGAGATCGACATTCCCAACCGCAAGATCCACCTGGCCGTGTCCGACGAAGAACTGGCCAAGCGGCGCGCCGCCATGGAAGCGCGCGGCGACAAGGCCTGGAAGCCGGTCGACCGCCAGCGCGTCGTCTCGCAGGCCCTGCAAGCCTATGCCGCCCTGGCCACCTCGGCCGATCGCGGCGCCGTGCGCGACGTGTCGCAACTCAAGCGCTAGTGTGACGCAGGTGTCTGGCTCCCGGGAGTCAGGCACCTGCCGGATCGCGCTTGCTGCATGAGATAGACGCCGCTCGATCGGGAACGCCGCGCAACCGGCTGCGCCGGTCCGCCAGCGTCGCCCTTGGGGAAAGCGCGTGGCGCTTGTTCGGGGTCGGTCAGATCACGGCCGATGCGCCGCCATCCATCGGGATGATCGCGCCCACCACATACGAGGCGCGCGCGCTGGCCAGGAACAGCGCCACGTCGGCAACTTCTTCTGCCTTGCCATAACGCCCCAGCGGGATGTGCGCCTGGTTTTCGGCCAGGGCCGCGTCGCGCGTGATTCCGCGCTGGCTGGCGTCCAGGTCCAGCGCCTGTTCCACCCGTTGGGTAAAGATCGGCCCAGGGTTGATGGCGTTGATGCGTATGCCGTACTGCGCGTAGTGAGCCGCCAGCCCCACGGTAGACAGCATCAGCGCCGCGTTGGCCGACCCGCCCGCCAGGTGGATGCTGGTTGGCCGCTTGCCGCCATTGCCGATGATATTGACCACGATGCCGTTGGTGGCGCCGGCCGGCCGGTTGGCGGCGCGGGCCCGCATGCGCGGCAGCACGGCGTCCTGCACGTGTATGTAGGGAAAGAACTTGGCGTCCATCGCGGCGCGCCACTTGGCGGGGTCCAGGTCTTCCGGCTGATGCCGGCGCGCCGCGCCGGCGCTGTTGACCAGAATGTCGATGGGGCCGATCTCGGTTTCGATGCGTTCGATCGCTTGCGCGGCGGCCTGTGGGTCGGACAGATCGGCGGCGTAGGCCGCCACGTTGTGGCCGCTGGCCTGCAGTTGCGCGCGCGCCTGTTCCAGGCCTTCGGGGTTGCGCGCGATGATGGCCACGTAGGCGCCTTCCGAGGCGAACGCATTCGCCACCGCCAGGCCGATGCCCTTGCTGCCGCCCGTCACGACCGTTACCTTGCCGTTCAGTTTCAGATTCACCTTGCGCTCCCAGAGATCGATGGCGATCAACGATACTCCATTCGCGCCACGCGCCGCGACAAACGTGGGCTCAATCCCACTGCGGCGCGAGTCCGTCGGGCGACACCAGGCGGCCATCCGCGCGCGCCAGGCCAGCCAGCGCCTGCATGTCGGCGGCGTCGAGTTCGAAATCGAATATGCGCGCATTGTCGGCGGCCCGGTCGGCGCGCAGGGTCTTGCTCAGGGCAATGACGTTGTCCTGTTGCACCAGCCAGCGCAACGCGATTTGCGCCGGCGTCTTGTCCAGGCGCCGCGCGATGTCGCCAATAACCGGATCTTGCAGCACCTTGCCGTCGGCCATGCCGTAGTAGGCGGTAACGCTCATGCCCAGGCGCTGCGCTTCGGCGCGCACGGCCGACTGGTCCAGATAGGGGTGGTATTCAACCTGGTTGTTGACCAGCGGCGCGGCACTTAGCTCAACCGCCTCGCGCATCAGCGCGGTGGTGAAGTTGCTTACGCCAATGTGGCGCGCGCGGCCGCTGGCGTGCGCTTCGTTCAGTCCGGCAATCTGCTCGGCCAGCGGCACCGCGCTGCTGGGCCAGTGCAACAGCAGCAGGTCTACGTAGTCGGTGCGCAGCCGGTCCAGGCTGTCTTGCACCGATTGGCGGAAGCCGGCGCCGCGGTAGTGGTCTACCCATACCTTGGTGGTGACGAACACGTCTTCACGCGCCACGCCGGATTCGGCCAGGCCGCGGCCTACGTCGGCCTCGTTGCCATAGATCTGGGCGGTGTCGACGTGGCGATAACCCAGTTGCAAGGCAGTCTTCACCATGCGGGACGTATCTTCCGCAGGCATGCGGAACACGCCCAGGCCCAGCGCGGGTATCGTCCCGCCGCTGCGGGACAGGGGTTTGGTGGGAATCATCGAAAGCTTCCTGAATGAGTTGAATAAGGGGGCAATGTTGTTGTCGCGTGGCGCGGCTCAGGCCGTGGCCAGCGCGCGGGGTCGCATGTCCAGCTTCCAGCTGTACAGGGCAATGGCCAACCCGCTGGCGGTGACAGCCGCCGCCACCAGGGGCGTGGCGGCCAGGCCGGGGCCGTGGTCGATGGTCAGGCCGCCCAGCCACGCGCCGGCGGCGTTGCCCAGGTTGAAGGCCGCGATGTTGAACGCCGACGCCAGGTTGGGCGCGTCGCCGGCTTTTTCCAGCACGCGCATCTGCAGGGGCGGCACCGTTGCGAATGCGGCGGCGCCGAGCACGGCCACCGTGGCCACGGCGGCGAACTGGGCATGCACCGTCAGGCTGAACACCGCCAGCACTATCGCCAGCAAGGCCAGGCTGCCCACCAGGGTAGGCATCAGCCGGCGGTCGGCCAGCTTGCCGCCATAGGTATTGCCCGCCACCAGTCCCACGCCGAACAGCAGCAGAATGGGCGACACCGCGCCCGGGCTGAAGCCGGCCAGCTCGGTCAGCAGGGGGGCAATGTAGGTGAACGCCGTGAATACGCCGCCGAAGCCCAGCACCGTCATGGCGAAACCCAGCAGCACCTGCGGGCGGCTCAAGGCGCGCAGTTCGCCCATCAGGTCGCCGCCGCGGTCGCCGCGGCTGCGCGGCACCCAGGTGGCAATGGCAAGCATCGCCACAATGCCCACCACAGTCACCGCCCAGAAGGTGGCGCGCCAGCCCCAGGCCTGGCCCAGCCAGGTGCCGAAGGGCACGCCCAGCACGTTGGCCAGGGTCAGGCCGGTGAACATCAGCGCAATGGCCGACGCCTGTTTCTCGGGCTTGACCAGGCTGGTGGCCACCACCGAGCCCACGCCGAAGAACGCGCCGTGCGCCAGCGAGGTCAGCACGCGCGCGGCCATCAGCGTGCCGTAGCCCGGCGCCAGGGCACAGGCCAGGTTGCCCAGCGTAAAGATCACCATCAGCGCCAGCAGCAGCGTCTTGCGCGGCATCCGGGTGGTCAGGATGGCCACCGGGGGCGCGCCAACCACCACGCCCAAAGCGTAGCCGGTAACCAACAGGCCGGCGCTGGACAGCGACACGCCCAGGTCGGCCCCGACCTCGGGCAGCAGGCCCATGATGACGAATTCCGTAGTGCCGATACCAAAAGCTCCCACGGCCAGCGCCCATAGCGCGATAGGCATTTCAATCTCCTGGAAATAGCGGGGTTTACCCTAGGAGTGGCATTGTGCGTCGTACGATCTATGAGAAAAATAGCCGTACAATCACTTTACTTATGCGTGGGAGTCAAAAATGGCGCTCAGTTCCGACGCCTTGCGTGTCTTTCTGGCGGTGGTGGACACAGGCAGCATGAGCGCCGCCGCCGAGTTCCTGGGGCAGACGGCTTCGGGCGTCAGCCGCAGCCTGTCGCGCCTGGAAACCCAGCTGGGCGTGACGCTGCTGACGCGCACCACTCGGCGCATGGAGCTCACCGAAGAAGGGCAGTTGTTCCTGCAGCGCGCGCGCGGCATCGTGGGCGACCTGGACGACGCCGAAGAATGCATGCGCATCCGCCGCCAGCAGCCCGCCGGCAAGCTGCGGGTAGATGCGTCGGCGCCGGTGATGCTGCACTGCGTGGTGCCGTACATCGCCGAATTCCGCCAGCGCTACCCTGAAATTTCCCTGGAACTGACCAGCAATGACCGCATCGTCGACCTGGTCGAGCATCGCACCGACATCGCGCTGCGCGCCGGGCCGTTGTCGGATTCCAGCCTGCACGCGCGGCCGCTGCGGCCATCGCGCCGCCTGGTGGTGGCCAGTCCGGCCTATGTGGCGCGCCGCGGGGCGCCGGCTACGGTCGAGGCCCTGCGCCAGCACGAGCTGCTGGGCTTCACCCAGCCCGAGACCCTGAACGTGTGGCCGCTGCGCCACGCGGGCGGTGCCGAATTCACCATCGTGCCCACGCTGGCGGCCTCTAGCGGCGAAACCCAGCGCCAGCTGGCCATTAATGGCGTGGGCATTGCCTGCCTGAGCGAATTCATGCTGAAAGCCGACCTGGCCGAGGGGCGGCTGGTGAAGCTGCTGGAAAACGCCTGCACTGACTACGTGCAGCCCATGCACGCGGTGTACTACCGCAACACGCAGTTGGCGCGGCGCATTGCCTGCTTCCTGGATTTTTTCGCCGAACGCATCTGACGCGTTCGCCCGCCGTCAGGCGAACGACTGCTCCATTTCTCGGCGGAACTGCACGGCGGGCGTCTGTTCGTCGAAATCGACGTCGTGCCAGCGTATGGCCTGCGACTGCCGCACCGGATTCTTCAGCTTCACCTTGTGCGCCAGACCCAGCGGCAGATAACCGTCTTTCACCGAGTCGCGCGCCGGCATCAGCTTGCCGTACACCGTGTAGCCGCCTTCGCCGTCGAGTTCCTGCCCGGCGGGCAGGTCGCGCTTGGCGGTGGCCACCACATCGCCGTGCCAGCCCGAGGGCGAGCCTGTGGGTTCGCGCCGCAGGCCCACGCTGGCCACGCTGATGCCCAGTTCCAGGCCGATCAGGTGATAGGGCTTGTACATGGCCGCATAGTTGCCGGTGGGGTCGGTGATCAGGCCATATTCCTTGAAGCAGCGCCGCACGTAGTCGCTGTCGGCCGCCAGCGTGACATACACCCCCCAGCGCAGGTCGCGGAATACCGGGCGTCCGTCGCGCTCCAGCGACGAAATCACCTCGACCTGGCCGCGATGGTGCAGCATGCCGCCGTCGTCGCGCGGGCGCAGCACGCGGGCCAGGTCGTCCACGCCGCAGGGCGGAAAGTGCAGGCCGGACGGCGCCGGCAGCAGGCCGGTGGCGTTGGCCACGGCCGCCATTTCGATGGCGCTCTTGGTGCCGTCCAGAAAGCTGTTGAACATCTGCGCGTTGAAATCCCCGGCGGCCACCATTTCATCGGTGAACCCGTAGTAGGGCCACACGGTGTCCGGCGTCGAGGTATGGAACTCGGGCAGGTACTTGGTGCCCTTGCCGGCGGCAATAACCTCGAATCCGCTGGCGCGCGCCCAGTCGACCATCTCGCAGATCAGGGCGGGCTGGTCGCCATAGGCCAGCGAATAAACGATGCCGGCTTCGCGGGCGCGGCGGGCCAGCAGCGGGCCGGCCAGCGCGTCGGCCTCGACGTTGACCATGATGATGTGCTTGCCGTGTTCGCAGCAGGCCAGCACGTGCGCAATGCCTGCCGCCGCCTGGCCGGTGGCGTCGATCACGATCTCGATTTCCGGCGAGGCGATCACCGCGGCCGCGTCGTCGCTGAAATACACCCGGCCCGAGCGCAGCGCATCCGGCGCGCTGTCGGCCCGCAGGGCGTCGGCGGGCCAGCCCACGCGGGTCAGCGCGGCGCGCGCCCGGTCAGGCCGCAGGTCAGCCACCGCCACGAGCTGTATGCCCGGCGTTCGCCGCGCCTGGCTGAGGAACATCGATCCGAACTTGCCGGCGCCGATCAGCGCCACGCGCAAGGGTTTATGGTCAGCCTGGCGCTGCTTCAGCAGGCGATGCAGATTCATGGCGCAGTCTCCTCGGCGATCGGGGCGCCGGGGCCGGCAGGAAGCGGCCCGCGGCGGGGTTTCCGTCAACGCCAGGATAGCGGTTTTCGCTGACAGGCAGCATAAGTATTTGGGCGCGCGGCCGTGGCCACGGCCCGCTGTCCTGGGCGCTAGGTGTCGGCCCGGTACAGTTCGCCGGCCAGTACATTGCGCCAGTTCGCCCAGGTCAGCCGGGGCTGTCCGGTTTCGTGGCGGTTGTAGGGCGCGTCGTACACAATGTGGCGCCAGCTGGGCCGCACCGCGCCCTGGATGCGCGGCTTGTCGTCAATGAGCAGGTCGCCGCGCACCAGCGTCTTGTCGCGCGTCAGCACCAGGCGTTCGGTGGCCGCCCGGCCCAGGTGGCGTTCGACCCACAGGTATTTTTCGGCCACGCAGTTCTCGAATTGCAGCAGGGGCGAGGTGCAGATGCGCACGTCCATGCCCAGCGCCAGCAATTCCCGGTAGGCCTCGACCGCGCCGGGCACCGGCGGCAGGTCGCGGATGAAGCCGGGGGCGGTGTAAATGGCTTCGGCGCGGGCGCGCAGCTCGGGCGGGTAATCGTCCAGGATGCGGAACGAGCGGCGGTTTTCGTAGGGCACCGGCGCTATGTCGGGGTGGCGCGCGCGCCACGCGGCCAGAAAGGCGTGTTCGAAGTCGGCCAGGACGCCGTCTTGGTCCAGCAGAATCAGCATGGTGTGCGCCGGGGCGGAAACGGGCCCCGATTGTGCCACGCGCCGGGGGCGCGGTCAGCCCGCCGAGCGGGCCAGCACCCGATAGTGGGCGACGCCATTATGGGGGCTGGACTGCACCAGCACGTAGCGCCGGTATTGCCATTGCACCGGCGGCGGCGCGTCGGGTGCGCTGTCCAGGCGGGGCGCCCGCCGCAGCAGCGTGACGTGCGGCTTGAAAGCCTGTGGCGGGCGCGCAAAGCCCAGCGGCTCCAGCCAGTTCCACAGGGCGTCGTGGGTGCGTTGCAGCGCGGGCGGCGCCTGGGTGGGGCCGGCCCACACAATGCCCTGGCGCGCGAACGTGCCGTAGCGGTCCAGGCTAAAGCTGCCCGGCTCGGCGCGCTGGCGGGCCGTGGCGGCGGCCAGCGCGGCCGCGCGCTCAGCGTCGACCGCGCCCAAAAATGCCAAGGTCAGGTGCAAGGTATCGGGCCGCATGGCGCGCCCGCCGCAGGCGGCCTGGGCTTGTGCGGCCCAGTCCGCCAGCGTGGCGGCCAGTGCGGGCCCAGGCCATAACGCGAAAAACAGGCGCGGGCGTGCCGGGGTGGCCGCAGCGGCACGCACATCGGAACGGGAAGAGGCGGGCATGACGCCACATTATGGCCGACTCCGGTAACAGGCGCTTGATACAAGGTGTCCGGCTCCGATGGTGTCAGGCACCGAGGCATGGCCAGATGGTCCGCTCGCCGGGCGGTGTCTGACACCTTCGGAGTCAGACACCTGGCAGCACAGCCATCAGCGTTGCATCCGCACTGCATCAGCACAGCACCAGCACAGCACCAGCACTGCACCATCAACGCGTCAGCACAGCACCAGCACTGCATCACCAATGCATCAGCACTGCATCAGCGCTAGATCAGCTTTAGATCAGCGCTAGATCAGCGCTGCGCCAGCGACGGCGGCAGCGGCGTGTCCCAGCCGCCGCCCAGCGCGCGCACCAGGTTGACCGCCGAGCGTGCGCGCTCGCCATCCAGTTGCACCGACACGCGTTGCTGCGCCAACACCGTGCGGTCGGCCTCGATCACGTCCAGGTAGCTGATCGAGCCTTCGCGGTACTGCGTGTGCGAGATACGCGCCGCGCGTTGCGAAGCCTGCAGCGCCGCGTCCTGGGCCTCGGTCTGGCTGGACAGGATGCGCAGGTTGGCCAGGTTGTCTTCCACTTCGCGGAAGGCCGTCAGCACGGTCTGCCGGTAGTTCGCCACGTCTTCTTCATAAACGGCGCGAGCGCGGTCCAGGCCGGCCTGGCGGCGGCCGCCATCGAAAATCGGCAGCGACAGCGCGGCGCCCACCAGCGGTCCCAGCAAGAACGTGCGGCTGGACCATTCAAACAGGTCGCCCAGTTCCGCCGACTCGAAGCCCGCCGCGCCCGTGATGTTCAGGCTGGGGAAGAACGCCGACTTCGCCACGCCCACCCGGGCGTTGGCGGCCGCCATGGCGCGCTCGGCCGCGGCAATGTCGGGACGCCGCTCCAGCAGCGTAGACGGCAAGCCGGCCGGCACATTCACCGCAATCCGCGACAGCGGCTGCGCGGGCAGGCTGAACTCCGACGGCGCCTTGCCCAGCAGCACGGCCAGCGCATGCTCGGCATTGGCGCGGCGGCGCTCGAAGCCCAGCGCCTCGGAACGCGCCGACTCCAGTTCCGAACGGGCGCGCGCCAGGTCCAGCTCGCTGATGTCGCCCGCGTCATAGCGGCGCTGGATCAGCTGCAGCGTCTCGGCGCGCAGTTCGACGGTCTGGCGGTACAGCTGCAGGCCGGCATCCAGCTCGCGCACCTGGAAATAAGCCTGCGCAACGTCTGCCTGCAGGGCCAGCAGCACCGAACGGTACAGGGCCTCGCTTTGCTGCACGTCGGCGGTGGCGGCGTCCACGGTAGACGCCACGCGGCCGAACAGGTCAACCTCGTAAGACACGCCCACCTGGGCGCGCCACAGTGTCGAGGGGTCGGTCGAGTCGTTGGCCGACAGGCCTTGCGAGGCCGGCGAAGGGCGCTGGCGCGTGGGGCCGAAGCCGGCATCCACGGTAGGGAACTGCTCCGAGCGCGCATTGCCCAGCAGCGCGCGCGCCTGCTTCAGGCGGGCCGCCGCGGCCTGCAGGCTGTGGTTAGCCTGCTGCGCCTGCGTTTCCAGCGCGTTCAGCGTGTCGTCGCCGAACAGCTTCCACCATTCGCCGCGCAGCGCCTCTTCGGCCGGCTGGGCCGTCTGCCAGCTGCCGGCTTCATGTGCGGGCAGGGCTTCCTTGTAGGCCGCCGGCGTGTCAACCTCCGGCCGCTGGTACTCGGGGCCCACCGCGCAGCCGGCCAGCACCAGCAGCGCGGCCAACAGGGCGGGGGCACGTGTCAATAAGTACTTCATGATCAATGTTTCTCTTCAATGGCCGGTATGCGGCGCGGTGACCGGGGCCTCGTGCTGCGCGGCCGAATGCAGCTTGCGCGCGCTCAGGGTGCGCAACAGCACATAGAACACCGGCGTCAGGAACAGCCCGAACAGCGTCACGCCCAGCATGCCGAAGAACACCGCCACACCCATGGCATGCCGCATTTCCGAGCCGGCGCCCGAGGACAGCACCAGCGGCACCACCCCCATGATGAATGCGATCGAGGTCATCAAAATGGGGCGCAGGCGCAGCCGGCTGGCCTCGATGGCCGCCTGCAGCGGCGTGCTGCCCTGCATTTCCAGTTCGCGCGCGAATTCCACGATCAGGATCGCGTTCTTCGCCGACAACCCAACCAGAACCATCAGGCCGATCTGCGTGAAGATGTTGTTGTCGCCGCTCGTCAGCCACACCCCGGTCAGCGCCGCCAGAATGCTCATCGGCACGATCAGGATCACCGCCAGCGGCAGCGTCAGGCTTTCATACAGCGCGGCCAGCACCAGGAACACCAGCAGCACGCTGATGGGGAACACCCAGATGCCGGCGTTGCCCGCCAGAATCTGCTGGTAGGTCAGGTCGGTCCATTCGAACTTCACGCCGCGCGGCAGCGTTTCCGCGGCAATGCGCTCGGCCGCGTCCTGCGCCTGGTCCGACGAATACCCCGGCGCCGGGCCGCCATTAATGTCGGCGGCCGTATAGCCGTTGTAGCGAACCACCATTTCCGGGCCGAAGGTCTGCTTCACATCCACCAGCGCCGACAACGGCACCATCTGGCCCGAGTCGCTGCGCGTCTTCAGTTGCAGAATGTCGTCCGGGTGCGCGCGGAACGGCGCGTCGGCCTGGGCCCGCACCTGGAACACGCGGCCGAAGCGGTTGAAGTCGTTCACGTACATCGAGCCCAGGTAGATCTGCAGCGTGTCGAACACGTCGGTCACCGGCACGCCCAGCTGCTTGGCCTTCACGCGGTCCAGGTCCACGTCGAGCTGCGGCACGTTGATCTGGTAGTTCGAGAACGTGGGGCCCAGTTCGGGTGCCTGGCGCGCCTTGGCCAGGAAGGCCTGGGTGGCCTTGTCCAGCTCGGCATAGCCCAGCGCGGCGCGGTCTTCGATCTGCAGCTTGAAGCCGCCCATGGTGCCCAGCCCCATGACAGGCGGGGGCGGGAACACCGCGATGAAGGCGTCCTTGATGCTGGCGAACTTGGCGTTCAGGCTGCCGGTAATGGCGTTGCCCGACAGCTCCGCGCTGTGGCGCTCGTCGAACGGCTTGAGCGTCACGAACACGATGCCGGCGCTGGAACTATTGGTAAAGCCGTTGATCGACAGCCCCGGGAAGGCAATGGCGCTTTCCACGCCAGGCTCCTTCAGCGCGATGTCCGACATGCGGCGGATCACGTCTTCGGTGCGGTCCAGCGAGGCGCCGTTGGGCAGCTGGGCAAAGCCGATCAGGTATTGCTTGTCCTGCGCGGGCACGAAACCGCCCGGCACCAGGTACGAAATACCCACCGTGGCCGCCAGCAGCACCGCATACACCGCCATCGCGCCGCCCTTGCGGCGAATCACGCCGGTAATGCCGGTGGCGTACGAATCGGAAGCCCGCCCGAAGAACCGGTTGAACCAGTTGAAAAAGCCGCCAAACACCCGGTTCATGCCGCGCGTCAGCCAGTCGGGCTTGTCGTGGTGACCCTTGAGCAGCAGGGCCGACAGCGCCGGCGACAAAGTCAGCGAGTTGAACGCCGAGATCACCGTCGAGATGGCGATGGTCATGGCGAACTGCTTATAGAACTGGCCCGACAGCCCGGTCATGAAGGCCAGCGGAACGAACACCGCGCACAGCGTCAGGGCGATGGCGATAATGGGCCCGCTGACCTCGCGCATGGCGCGGTACGTGGCCTCGCGCGGCGTCAGCCCGGCCGCGATGTTGCGTTCGACGTTTTCCACCACCACGATCGCGTCGTCGACCACGATCCCGATGGCCAGTACCATGCCGAACAGCGACAGCGCGTTGATCGAATAGCCGAACAACAGCAACAGCGAGAACGTGCCGACAATAGACACCGGCACCGCCAGCAGCGGAATAATGGACGCGCGCCAGGTCTGCAGGAACACGATAACCACCAGCACCACCAGCGCGATGGCTTCCAGCAGCGTCGAGATCACCGCCTTGATGCTCGACCGCACGAATTGCGTGGGGTCGTACTCAATGCGGTATTCCAGCCCGGGCGGGAAGTCCGCCGACAGCTCTTTCATGGTTTCGCGCACCTGCGCCGACACATCCAGCGCATTGGCGCCGGGCGACTGCATGATGCCCATGCCGATGGCGGGCTTGTTGTTCAGCAGCGAGCGCAGGCCGTATTCCTGCGCGCCCAGCTCGATGCGCGCCACGTCCGACAGCCGGGTCACGGCGCCGTCGGGCGACGACTTCAGGATGATGTTGCCGAACTCCGTCTCGTTCTGCAGGCGGCCCTGGGCGTTCACCGAGAACTGCATGGGCACGTCGCCCTGCGTGGGCGAGGCGCCGATCACGCCGGCGGCCACCTGCACGTTCTGCTCGCGGATGGCGTTGACCACGTCGGTAGCCGTCAGGCCGCGCTGGGCCACTTTCTGCGGGTCCAGCCACACGCGCATCGAGTAGCTGCCCGAACCCCAGATCTGCACTTCGCCCACGCCGCCGATGCGCGACAGGCGATCCTTCACGTTCAGCACCGCGTAGTTGCGCAGGTAGGTGATGTCGTAGCGGTCGTTGGGCGAGATCAAATGCACCACCAGCGTCAGGGTGGGCGAGCTCTTGGTGGTGGTCACGCCCAGGCGCTGCACGTCGGGCGGCAGGCGCGGCAGCGCCTGCGACACGCGGTTCTGCACCAGCTGCTGCGCCTTGTCGGGGTCGACGCCGAGCTTGAAGTACACGGTGACCGCCAGGTTGCCGTCGCTGTTGGCCTGCGACTGCATATACAGCATGTCTTCGACGCCGTTAATGGACTCTTCCAGCGGCGAAGCCACCGTGGCGGCAATAACCTTGGGGTTGGCGCCGGGATACTGCGCCCGCACCACCACCGAGGGCGGCACCACTTCGGGGTACTCGGAGATCGGCAGCTGGAACATGGCCAACAGGCCCGCCAGCAGCACGATCACCGACAGCACGCCCGCGAAGATCGGCCGGTCGATGAAGAATTTGGAAATATTCATGCTTGCTTCCGATCGCTTAGTTCAGGCTGGCCGCGGCGGTTTGCACGGCGGCCGGCGGGGCTTCCATCGACACCAGGTTGGGCGCCACGGTGTCGCCCGGGCGCACCCGCTGCAGGCCGTTGACCACAATGCGCTCGCCAGCCTTCAGGCCGCTGGTGATGACGCGCAGGTTGCCCTGGCTGGCGCCCAGCGACACGCGGCGGTACGCGGTTTTGTTGGCGTCGTCCACCACCAGCACGAAGCGCTTGTCCTGGTCGGTGCCTATGGCACGCTCTTCAACCAGCACCGCCTCGCGCGGCTGCGTGCTGCCCAGGCGGATGCGGGCATACATGCCCGGCACCAGCAGGCCGTCGGGGTTGTCGAACACCGCGCGCACGCGGATCGTGCCCGACAAGGTGTCGATGCGGTTGTCCACCGAATGCACAACCCCATCCCGCGAATAACCCGTTTCGTTGGACAGGCCCAATTGCACCGGCACCGACACGCCGGCCACCCGTGCCGGGCTGACATACTTCAGGTAGGCCTGCTCGTCCACGTCGAACGAGGCGTACATTTTCGACACCGACACCAGCGTGGTCAGCGGCACCGAGCCGGCGCCCGCGGCCACCACGTTGCCTTCGGTGATCTCGGCGCGCGACACGCGCCCGTCCACCGGCGCCACGATTTCCGTGTACCCCAGGTTCAGCTTGGCGGCGTCCAGCGCGGCCTCGGCCGCCTGCAGGTTGGCGGCGGCCTCGCGCGCGTCGTTGCGCTTGGACTCGAAATCGCGGCGGGCAATGGCGTTTTCAGCCAGCAGCCGCTTGCCGCGCGCCAGTTCCGACGCCGTGAAGGCCACCCGCGCGCGGGCAGCCGCCAATTGCGCGGCCGCGCGGTCTACTTCTGCGGCGTAGGGGCGGGGGTCAATCGTGAACAGCGGGTCGCCCTTGTGAACCAGGCTGCCGTCCTGAAAATGCACCGCGGTCAGCGTGCCCGACACCAGCGGGCGGATATCCACCCGGTCGATGGCTTCCAGCCGGCCGGAATAATCCTGCCAGTCGACAATGGTCTTGCCCAGGGCGGGCGCCACGTCCACGGCGGGCGCGGCGGGGGCCGACTGGGCCTGGGCCGTGCCGCCGCCTGCCGGGCCGCGCAGCAGCGTGTAGCTGCCGCCGGCTGCGACCAGGGTCACGAAAACCGCCAGCAATACAATACGTTGGCGCGAAACAGTCATGATGTTTCCTTGTACATAATATGGGGACGAATGACCGGCGGCAGCGGGGAAAACAGGCGTCCCGCAGGGGACAGGGGCCAGCGGGGGCGTTGGCCTGAGGCTATCGGTCAATTCAAGACGATTGCATTTTGAATGTTTTCCACCAGGGGATAAACATTGCTGGATCGTCAACACTAGTCGAACCAACCGAACAATAACGGCCCAAAGCGCGGTATGCTGGGCGCACTTCCTTTATTTATTGCCATCCAGGACACGACCATGGACCGCTTTCAAGCCATGCAGGTCTTCGTGCGCGTTGTCGACGCCAACAGCTTCACGCGGGCCGCCGACAGCCTCGCGCTGCCTCGCACCACCGTCACCACCGCCGTCCAGAATCTCGAGCGCCGCCTGGGCGTGCGCTTGCTCAACCGCACCACGCGCCGCATCAGCCTCACGCCCGACGGCGCCGCTTATTACGAGCACAGCACGCGCATCCTGGCCGAGGTCGAAGAAACCGAGGCCTGCTTCCAGGAAGCGGCGCTGCGGCCCAAGGGCAAACTGCGCATCGACGTGCCGGCCAGCATCGGCCGGCTGATCCTGATTCCCTCGTTGTGTGAATTCCACACCCGCTATCCCGACGTGGAACTGGTGCTGGGCATGGGCGACCGCCGGGTCGACATGGTGCAGGAAGCCGTCGATTGCGTAATTCGAGGCGGCGAGCTGGAAGACTCCAGCCTGGTCGCGCGCCGCATCGGCACCTTCCAGGTGCTGACCTGCGCGGCGCCGTCGTACCTGGAACGGCAGGGCATGCCTCATACGCTGGAAGACCTGAAAAGCCACTACGCCGTGCATTACTTTTCCAGCCGTTCCGGGCGCAACTGCAACTGGGACTTCGTCATCGACGGCAAGACTCGCGAAGTCGACGTGCCCGGCTGCGTGTCGGTCAACGACTGGAGCGCCCACCTGGCCTGCGCCCTGCAGGGTTTCGGCCTGGTGCAGACCGCCCGCTTCATGGCGCTGCCGCACCTGCAGTCCGGCGAACTGATCGAAGTGCTGCCCCAATGGAAGCCGCGTCCGGTGCCGATTTCGCTGCTGTACCCGCAAAGCCGGCAGCTCTCGCCCAAGGTGCGGGTGTTTTCCGACTGGGTGGCAGAACTGTTCGCGCGCTGCCCGCTGCTAAGCGGCGGCGACGGGTCCGAAGGCTGCAACGGCATCGAAAAGGCCGAACTCACGCCGGCGGCCGAACGCGCCACCCGGCGCGGCGTCACCGTCGAGGCCGAATACGTGCTGTAAAGCCGCCCCGGCGGGGGCCGCCGGGCGGGGGGCGATTCCGTTACTGTATATTTGGGCGTCGCGTCACGCACCCTTGTCAGCCCCCCAATGCACCAGCCCGTCCTACCCGCGTACCTGATCGCCCGCTGGCTATTGCTGCTGGTGCTGTTGGCGGGCGCCTATTTCCTTAGCGGATTCCTGGTGCCCGCCCTGGCGGCGCTGATCATCGGCCTGGCCACCTGGCCGCTGTTCCAGCGCATCGTCCAAAAATGCGGCGGCCGCGCCACCCTGGCCGCCACCCTGGCGCTCATCGGCGTCATCCTGGTCATTATTGTTCCGCTGGCCCTGGCGTTGTCGTACGCGGTACAGGAAGCCAGCAACTTCTTCGCCTGGGCCCTGGCCGCCAACCGCCACGGCATGGCGGTGCCCGACTGGATTTCCTCGCTGCCCGCCGTCGGGCCGCGCCTGGCGGTGTATTGGCAAACCTACCTGGGCGAACCGCACGCCCTGGGCGCCCTGGTCGAACTGGTCAGCGGCGAGCACCTGGGCAACATCTACCGCATGGTGCTGTCGGCCACCGGCAACGCCTTCCAGCTGCTGCTGAACGTGGTGTTCATGCTGATCACCCTGTTCTTTGTCTATAAAGACGGCGATCGCATGATCGCCCAGCTCGACGTGCTGGGCGAGCGCATCCTGCCCACGCGCTGGCAGCGTTTTTCGCGCGTAGTGCCGGCCACGGTGGGCTCTACCGTTACCGGCATGAGCCTGATCGCCGTGGGCGAGGGCGTGGTGCTGGGCGTGGCCTACTGGCTGGCCGGCGTGCCGTCGCCCGTGCTGCTGGGCGTGGTCACCGGCTTCATGGCCCTGATTCCGGGCGGCGCGCCGCTGTCGTTCACGCTGGTGTCGCTGTACCTGATCGGCTCGGGCCACCTGGTGGCGGGCCTGGCGCTGCTGGCCTGGGGCACCATCGAATTGTTCATCGTCGACAAGACCCTGCGCCCGCGGCTGGTGGGCGGGCCCGTCAAGCTGCCGTTCCTGCCCACGTTCTTCGGCCTGATCGGCGGCGTCAAGACCATGGGCATCGTGGGTTTGTTCGTCGGGCCGGTGCTGATGGCCCTGCTGGTGGCCGTGTGGCGCGAGTGGGTGCGCAATGTCGAGCGCGAACGCGACGCCGCGCGGCTGGAGGCCGCCGCCGAGCCGCGCGGCGACTAGGCCCAGGCCCGCGCGCCGCCAACGGCCGGGCGCGGTAAGCTGGGCATGGTCTGGCTTTTATTCGTTCGAGGTTCAGAATGTCTGCATCATCCGTGGCCGAGCAGGTGGCCACACTGCGCGAGCAGGGCTTCGTGGTGGCCCGCCAGTTCGCCGCGCCCGCCACGGTGGCCGCGCTGCGCGGCCAGGCCGAACAAGACCTGGCCCGGCAAGTCGGGCCGATTGAATACGAAGCCGACCTGCAATACCCCGGCGCGCCCGCATCGCGCCAGGCGCAGGGCGGATCCACCGTGCGCCGGTTGCTGGGCGCCTACGGGCGCGGCCCGTTGTTCCAGGCCTGGGCCACCTCGTCCGAGGTAGGCGCCTGGATGCGCGCCTACTTCGCCGACACGCCGGTGCTGTCCACCGTGCACCACAACTGCGTGATGACCAAACATCCCGCCTACGGCAGCCTGACCGGCTGGCACCAGGACATCCGCTACTGGTCGTTCAGCGACGACGACCTGGTTTCCACCTGGCTGGCGCTGGGACACGAAACCGCCGACAACGGCGGACTGTTCTTCATTCCCGGTTCGCATGCGCAATCGTTTTCGGCCGCGCAATTCGACGACAAGAAATTCTTCCGCGCCGACCTGCCCGAAAACCAGCCATGGATCGGCCGCGCCATATGCCCCGACCTGCAGCCCGGCGACGTCGTATTCTTCCACTGCCGCACCCTGCACGCCGCGCGGCAAAACAGCAGCCAGCAGGTAAAACTGTCGCTGGTGCACACCTACTATCCGCAGAGCTGTACGCCCCTGCCGGGCACGCGCTCAGCCTCATCGCCAGGAGTGCCGCTGGCCTAAGCGGCGCGACAGAAACAGGAAGACGGGTGTCTGACTCCCGAAGGGTGTCCGTGAACCTGTTCCCTGAGAGCGGACGCCAAGAAGCGGGGGTCAAGCTGGGTGCTTGGATTTTCTGGCATAGTCGTTGGGCGACAGATAGCCGAGCGCGGAGTGCAAGCGTGTTGGATTATAGAAGCC
>Ga0222420_100124_pt1 | contig 142162 bp, 139 predicted proteins | sample 3A2ome_FD_182470 | JGI IMG/M metagenome (GOLD analysis project Ga0222420, IMG submission 182470) | Enriched microbial communities from leaf-cutter ant dump, University of Wisconsin, Madison, United States - 3A200A (version 2) | ecosystem: Environmental > Terrestrial > Nest > Insects nest > Nest... | reverse complement strand
CCCTGCTGGAGCGCCAGAGCGGCGACGAGAACAACCCGCGCATCCTCGGCGCCTTCAACGAGAAGACGCCCGACTGGCTGAGCTTCTTCATGTTCACCTACTTCACCGACCGCGACGGCAAGTTCCAGCTCTCCGCGCTGGCCGAGTCCGCCTTCGACCCGCTGGCGCGCACGACCAAGTTCATGCTGACCGAGGAGGCGCACCACATGTTCGTGGGCGAGTCGGGCGTCAGCCGCGTGGTGCAGCGCACCTGCCAGGTGATGAACGAGCTGAAGACCGACGACCCGAAGAAGGTGCGCGAGGCCGGCGCCATCGACCTGGACACCATCCAGCGCTACCTGAATTTCCACTACTCGGTGACCATCGACCTCTTCGGCGCCGACCAGTCGAGCAACGCCGCCACCTTCTACAGCTCGGGCCTGAAGGGCCGCTACGAGGAGGGCAAGCGCACCGACGACCACGTGCTCAAGGGCCAGACCTACAAGGTGCTCGAGGTGCACAACGGCCAACTCGTCGAGAAGGAAGTGCCGATGCTCAACGCGCTGAACGAAGTGCTGCGCGACGACTTCATCAAGGACTCGGTGGCCGGCGTGGGCCGCTGGAACAAGGTGATCGAGAAGGCCGGCATCCCCTTCCGCCTTCAGGTGCCGCACAAGGCCTTCAACCGCCAGATCGGCGCGCTGGCCGGCATCCGCATGTCGCCCGACGGCCGCGTCATCAGCGACAACGAGTGGAACGCGAAGAAGGGCGAATGGCTGCCCACCGACGAAGACCGCGCCTTCGTCGCCTCGCTGATGGGCCGCGTGGTCGAGCCCGGCCAGTTCGCGCACTGGATCGCGCCGCCCGTCATGGGCATCAACCGCCAGCCGGTGGATTTCGAATATGTAAGGTTTGGCTGAGCAATTCCTTGAAAGAAATGCGGCCCTGGCGCCCGGTTGACGGGCGCAACAAGCTATCGAAAAGATAGTAAGGAGAGACACGATGGACATGGCCGTGGACGTGGCGGGGATCCGGCAGCACCTGATCGACCCCGAGATCTGCATCCGCTGCAACACCTGCGAGGCGACCTGCCCGGTCGACGCGATCACGCACGACGACCGCAACTACGTCGTCAAGGCCGACGTGTGCAACGGCTGCATGGCCTGCATCTCGCCCTGCCCGACGGGCTCGATCGACAACTGGCGCACCGTGCCGGCGGTGCGCGCCTATTCCATCGAGGAGCAGCTCACCTGGGACGAGCTGCCCGCCGAACTTTCGCCCGAGCAGCTGGCCGCCGAGGGCGTGGCCGCCGACGAGGTGGCCGCTGCCGCAGCGCCGATGCCCGCGCCGCAGGCCGCCGAGGCCGAGCCCGGCAGCGTGCCCTTCAACTCCGCCAGCTACGGCGCCACGCGCCCGCCCTGGTCGGCGGCCCACCCCTACACCAACCTGCACGCGCCGAAGAGCCCGGCCACCGCCACCGTCACCGGCAACTTCAACTGCACCGAGGCCGGCTTCGACAGCGAGACGCACCACATCGTGCTGGACTTCGGCGCCATGCCCTTCCCGGTGCTCGAAGGCCAGTCCATCGGCATCGTCCCGCCCGGCACCGACGCGCTGGGCCGGCCGCACCAGCCGCGCCAGTACTCGGTGGCCAGCGCGCGCAACGGCGAGCGGCCGGGCTACAACAACCTGTCGCTCACCGTGAAGCGCGTGACGGAAGACCACCAGGGCCAGCCGGTGCGCGGCATCTGCTCCAACTACGTGTGCGACCTGAAGGTCGGCGACGAGGTCAAGGTGGTCGGCCCCTTCGGCAGCACCTTCCTCATGCCCAACCACCCCAGGTCGCACATCGTCATGATCTGCACCGGCACCGGCAGCGCGCCGATGCGGGCCATGACCGAGTGGCGCCGCCGGCTGCGCAAGAGCGGCAAGTTCGAGGGCGGCAAGCTGATGCTCTTCTTCGGCGCCCGCACGCCGCAGGAGCTGCCCTACTTCGGCCCGCTGCAGACGCTGCCCAAGGACTTCATCGACATCAACTTCGCCTTCTCGCGCACCCCCGGCCAGCCCAAGAAGTACGTGCAGGACCTGATGCGCGACCGCGCCGCCGACCTGGTGGCGCTGCTCAAGGACGGCGCCAGCCACTTCTACGTGTGCGGCCTCAAGAGCATGGAAGAGGGCGTGGTGCTGGCCCTGCGCGACGTCGCCAGCGAGGCCGGGCTGGATTGGGAGACGGTGGCGGCGCAGCTCAAGCAGGAAGGGCGGCTGCACCTGGAGACGTACTGATCGTCGGGGCGCCTGCTCACAGCCCGTTCTCGACCATGCGCAGCAGCCGCGCGCCCAGCGCCGCGCGCACCGCCATCGGGGCGCGGCGCAGCGGCCCGTCGATGGTGAGCAGCGCCATGCCGTGCACCGTCGACCAGGCCAGGAACTCGGCGCCCGGCCGCCGCTCGGCGGGCAGCACGCCGGCCTGCACCATCGCGTCCAGCGCGTAGTTCAGCAGCTCGAAGGGATCGAGCGCCCGGTCGGCGGTGCGCGCCGGGTCGGGCGGCAGCTCGACGTCGAAGGCGCCGGACGCGAAGGCGGTGAGAAACCACCCCGTCTCCGCCTGCGCGAAGCCCAGGTAGCCGCGTCCCACGGCCGCCAGCAGGCCCCGCGCGCGCTCGGCCGCGCCGGGCAGCGCCTCGGCCTGCTTCATCTCATGCTCGATCGCCTGCGCCAGCGCGCCCAGGGCGGCGGCGCGCACGGCCTCGAACAGCGCCGGGTGGCCGGCGAAGTGGCGGTACGCCGCGTTGGGCGCCACCCCCGCGCGGCGCGTGGCCTCGCGCAGCACCACCGCCTGCGGGCCGCCCTCGCGCGCCAGCGCCAGGCCGGCCTCGACCAGCGCCGTGCGCAGGTCGCCGTGGTGGTAGGTCTTGCGGGGCTGGCGGGTCTTGGGGGAGCGGGCGGTGGCCATGACGTTCTCGTGCGCGTGAACACAAATTTACAGCCTCGGGGCTTGCCATGTGGACAGTGTTCATTTTGGCGCCTAGGATGTGAACATTGTCCACACCACAGCGGAATCGCACATGGCCCGCCTCGTCTCACGCATCCAGCCCTGCCTCTGGTTCGACACCCAGGCCGAGGAAGCGGCGAACTTCTACGTCGGCGTCTTTCCTGACTCGCGCATCCTCGCCATCGCGCACTACGGCGAGGCCGGGCGAGAGGAGCACGGCAAGCCGCCCGGCTCGGTGATGACGGTGTCCTTCACGCTGGACGGCCAGCAGATGCTGGCCCTCAACGGCGGCCCGCACTTCAGGTTCAACCCCGCCGTGTCGCTGATGATCAACTGCGACAGCCAGGCCGAGATCGACCACTAATGGAACGCCCTGGGCGCCGGTGGCGACCCCGCCGCCCAGCAGTGCGGCTGGCTGGCGGACCGCTACGGCCTGTCGTGGCAGGTGACGCCGCGCGATTGGGAGCGCCTGATGAACGCGCCCGACCAGGCCGCCTCGCAGCGCGCCATGCGGGCCATGATGAAGATGAAGAAGCTCGACATCGCCGCCCTGCAAGCGGCGTTCGACGACAAGGACTGAACGGGGAGCCGGCACGTGACCGCCGCCGAAACCGTCCTCGCGACGCTGCTGGACCGCTACGCCCTCGCCGTCCGCGCCAAGGACCTGGCCGCCTTCACCCGGCTGTACGCCGACGAGGTGGTGGTGTTCGACCCGTTCGACAGCTGGACCATCAGCGGCCTGGCGAACTGGCGCGCCAGCACAGCGGTCTGGTTTGCCGCGCTGGGCGAGCAACCCATCGCGGTCACCCACAGCCAGGTTCGGGCGCAGCGGCATGGCGACCTGCTGGCCGGCCATGCCTGGCTGGCCTACAGCTCGCCGGCCCACGCGGGCCGCATTCCACGCACCGTGGGCAATCGCTGCACGCTGGTCGCACGGCAGCAGGGTGACGATTGGCTCATCGTGCACGAGCACAACTCGCTGCCCATCCGCATGGACCCATTGCAACCCATGTTTGCACCGCCAAACGACAGCGCCGAAGGAAAGCCGTGAGCCAGGTATTCGTCAACATCGGACTCAGCCTCGACGGCTACATGGCGCCAGAGGGCATGACCATGGGCCAACCCGAATACAAGAACTGGGGCGCCAAGTGGGGTGCGCTGATGGGATGGCTCGTGAACCAGCAGTCGTTCCGCGAGAACCTCAAGCTCGGGCCGGGCGGAGAGACGGGCCCGGTCAACGACCTGGTTCGCAGCACGACGGAGCGCATCGGCGCCCACATCATGGGCAAGCGCATGTTCGACCAGGGCGAGGTCGCCTGGCCGGAGGAGGCCCCGTTCCACACGCCGGTCTACGTGCTGACCCACGAGCGACGCGAACCCTGGGTGCGACCCGGCGGGACGACCTTTCACTTCATCAACGACGGGCCGGCGCGCGCCCTGGAACTGGCCCGGGCCTCCGCGGGCGGCCGCGACGTTCGCATCGCGGGTGGGGCGGATGTGATCCAGCAGTACCTGAACCTGGACGCCGTGGACGAACTGGAAATCGCCCTGGCGCCCGTGCTGTTCGGCGGCGGGCGGCGGCTCTTCGAGAACCTGCGCGGAGCCGGGCCGCAATTCCGGATCGACCGGGTTCTGGATGGCCCAGCCGCCACCCACTTGCGCTACGTGCGCCGTTGAGGCGCCGCCGCATTTCATCCATCTCTCCCCTCACCGACCAGGAGCAACACCATGCAATTCGTTCCCTACCTCAACTTCGACGGCGACTGCGCCGAGGCGATGGCCTTCTACGCCAGGCTGTTCGGCGGGCAGATCGTGCACCAGTCCACCTTCGGCGAGATGCCGCCCGGCGAAGGCATGCCGCCGCTGCCCGAGGCAGCCAGAAGCCGCCTGATGCACGCGCAGCTGCAGGTCGGCGCGCAGAGCCTGATGGCCTCCGACACGCTGCCCGCCATGCCGGGCCTGGACCCCGAAACCTGCGGCGGCGGCTACCGCAAGCCGCAGGGCCTGTGGGTGTCGATCGGCGTCGACACCGAGGCCGAAGGCCAGCGCGTGTTCGACGGCCTGGCCGAAGGCGGCCAGGTGACCATGCCCTTCGCCAAGACCTTCTGGTCACCCGGCTTCGGCATGGTGACGGACCGCTTCGGCACGCCGTGGATGGTCAACGTCGCGGCCCAGGCCTGACAGGAAACGCCCCGTGCAACTCTATGGCCACCCGTTCGCGTCCTTCGTCTGGAAGGCGCTGATCGCCGCGTACGAGCGCGGCGTGCCGTTCGAGTTCCGCATGGTCGATGCCGACCATGCCGAGAACCTGTCCCGCATGGCCGGGCTGTCGCCCACCGGGCAATTCCCGGCGCTGACCGACGGCGAGGTCGAAATCACGCAGTCCAATGCCGTCGTCGAGTACCTGGACCGGTTCGGCGATGCGCCGCCGATGATCCCGGCGGATGCCGACGCCGCGCTGCGCGCCCGCATGCTGGCCGAGGTGTTCGACGCGTATGTGGCCGGGCCGATGCAGCAGATCGTGGGCGAGGCGCTGCGCGCCGAGGACGACCGCAGCCCGCTGCGCGTCGCCGAGGCCAGGGACAAGCTGGACCAGGCCTACACCTGGCTGTCGCGCCGCATCGGCCCCGGCTGGGCCGTCGCAAACGCCTTCAGCATCGCCGACTGCGCGGCGGCGCCGGCGCTGTTCTACGCCGATTGGGTGCACCCGATCCCCGATGGCGCGCTCAAGGATTACCGCGCCCGGCTGCTCGCGCATCCGTCGGTGGCGCGCGTCGTGGACGAGGCCCGGCCGTACCGCGCCTTCTTTCCCCTCGGCGCACCCGACCGCGACTAGGTCGGGGAGACCACTGCGCGTCGCCAGCTTCGGCGTCCGCGCCATGCAACTGCCCCCATCCATCCAAAGGAGACCCCGATGCCCACCGGAACCGTCCGCCTCCACCGCGTCCTGCGCACCACCCCCGACAAGCTCTACCGCGCCTTCACGCACGGCGCGGCCCTGGCCAAGTGGCTGCCGCCCTATGGCTTCGTCTGCCACGTCCACGAGTTCGAGGGCCGGGCCGGCGGCCGCTTCAGGATGTCCTTCGAGAACTTCTCGACCGGCCACAGCCATTCGTTCGGCGGCGAATACCTGAAGCTCGCGCCCGGTGAACGCGTCGAGTACACCGACCGCTTCGACGACCCCAACCTGCCCGGCGAGATGCACGTCACGGTGACGCTGCGCGCGGTGGCGTGCGGCACCGAGCTGAATATCGAGCAGGCCGGCATTCCCGAAGCCATCCCCGTCGAGATGTGCTACCTGGGCTGGCAGGAATCGCTGCTGCAGCTCGCCCAGCTCGTCGAGCCCGAGATCCCGAACTAGGAAAAGCGCACCGTGGCCAAGTACCTGATCTCCTTTCCCAGCGCAGCGATGGCCGTGCCCGACGGCGATTGGGAGGCGGTGGTCCGCGACTCGCACGCCGTGATCGACGAGGCGAAGGCCGCCGGCGTCTACGTCTTCGGCGGCGGCATCGATGACAAGGTGCCGCCGGCGCTCGTCTCGGCCGACGGCGCGGTCGCCGAGGGCGGCTATCCGTGGGCGCCCTCGCTCGACGGCGGCCTCACCGTGCTCGAGCTGCCCTCGCGCGAGGCGGCCGTCGCGTGGGCCGCCCGCATCGCGAAGGCCTGTCGCTGCGACCAGGAATTGCGCGTCTTCGGGTTCGACCCGCAGTCTTGAGCGTACGTACCGAAACTGGAGCAACTCACATGCACTACATCGATGGATTCGTGGTCCCCGTGCCCCGCGCCAGGCTGGACGCCTACCGCGCGCTCGCGCAGCAGGCCGGCGAGGCGTGGATGGAGCACGGCGCCCTGCAGTATTTCGAATGCGTGGGCGACGACGTGCAGTCCGGCAAGCTCACCTCCTTCCCGCAGGCCGTGCAGCTCAAGGACGACGAGGTGGCCGTGTTCTCGTGGATCGTCTACGCCTCGCGCGCCGAGCGCGATCGCATCAACGCGCTGGTGATGAAGGACCCGCGCGTCGCCGGCTGCAAGCCCGAGGACATGCCCTTCGACGGCATGCGCATGTTCTGGGGCGGCTTCACCGGGCTGGTCGAAAGGGGCTGGGGCGCCGCGCCGGAGCGCTGAGCGCACATGGGATGCTGGGCGCCCTCATCGGCGGCACCGCGCTGGCCGGCAGCCTGGGCATGTCCACGGGCCGTTGCTCGGCGGCCTGGTCTACGACCGCCTGGCCAGCTACACGCTGATGTCCGTCGGCTCGTGGCGCATGGGGCTGGCGGCGATGCTGGTGCTGACGGCCTTCCGGCCCTTTCCCGCGCGGACGGCCGGGGCGGTGGCCGCATAGCAGGCGGCCTCGGCCGCGGCGGGCTCAGCCGGCCACCCGCAGCAGCGCGAAGCCGTCGTACCCCTTGCCGTCCACCGTCTGGAGGGCCGTGGCAGTGAGTTCCGGATGGCCGGCGATGGCGCGGGCGAAGCGCCGGATGCCGAGGGCGACGGGGTCCGTGCAGGCCGGATCGGCGACCGCGCCGCCGCGCACCACGTTGTCCGCCAGGATCAGCGTGCCGGGCCGCGACAGGACCAGGGCGCCCTCCAGGTAGTCGGCGTTGCTCGCCTTGTCGGCATCGATGAAGACGAAGTCGAACGGCGCCGCGCCGCCGCGCGCCAGCGCCGCCAGGCTGCCGAGCGCGGGGCCGACGCGGATGTCCACCCGCGCCGCCAGCCCGGCGCGGGCGACGTTGGCCTGCGCCACTGCCGCATGCGCCGGGTTCAGCTCCAGCGAGACCAGCACGCCGTCGGCCGGCAGCGCACGCGCCAGCCAGATCGTGCTGTAGCCGCCCAGCGTGCCGATCTCGAGGATGCGCCGCGCCCCCTGCACGGTGGCCAGCATCTGCAGCAGGCGGCCCTGCAGCGGCGCAACGTGATGCGGCGGCAGGCCGGCGCGCTCGCTGTCGCGCAGCGCGGCCTCGAGCACGGGGTCGGGCGGCAGGAAGGCGTCGCCGAAGTAGCGGTCCACCGCGGTCCAGGTGCGCAGGTCCATGGGTTTTCTCTCGCTTGCCGTCAGTACAGCGTGTCGCGCTGCCGCTGGGGCAGCGCCTCGTCGTAGCGGCGGCCGTCGATGCCGCCGGAGGTCAGCGCCTCCAGCATGGCGCCGGCCGTCGGGATCGGGCGCGGCGCCTGTGCCGGCCGCGCATCCCACAGGCCGGAGCGCAGCACGGCCCGGGCACACTGGAAGTACACCGCCTGCACGCGGATGCGCAGCACGCAGGTCGGCGGCCGGCCCTGGCAGGCCAGGCGCGCCAGCAGCTCGGGCGCGACGGTGATCTCCGCCACGCCGTTGACGCGCAGCGTCTCGCCCGCGCCGGGCACGAGGAACAGCAGCGCCACGCGCGGGTCCTCGACCACGTTGCGCAGGCTGTCCATGCGGTGGTTGCCGCGGCGCTCGGGCAGCAGCAGCGTGCGCTCGTCCTCGATGGCGACGAAGCCCGCCGGATCGCCGCGCGGCGACGCATCCAGCCCGCCCCGGCCCACGGTGGCCAGCACCGCGAAGGGCGAGGCGCGGATCACCGCCTGGTAGTGCGGGTGCAGCCAGTCGACCTCCTTGCGCAGCGAGGCCTCGCCGACGGGGCCGGCCAGCGCCTCCAGTTGCGCCAGGGTGCGGATGCGGTGCGGGTCGGCGGCAGGGGCGGGCGGCAGGTCGGGCATGGCGGCGGGCTCGGTGGCGGTGGCAGTGAAGGCGCGATGGTCCGCCCACCCGCGCGACGCCGCAAACGATTTTTCCGGCGCGGCATGCGTGAGAAAATTGCACGCATGCCGCTGCGCGATCCACCCCTGAACGCCGTGCGCGTGTTCGTCGCGGCCGCGCGGCTGCAGAGCTTCACGCAGGCCGCGCACGAGCTGTGCGTGACCCACGGCGCGGTGAGCCGGCAGGTGCGCGGCCTGGAGCACTTCCTGGGGGTGCCGCTGTTCGAGCGCAAGGTCCGTCAGGTGCGGCTCACGGCCGCGGGCCGGCGCTTCTTCGCCGAGGTCGAGCCCGCGCTGGAGCAGATCGGCTCGGCCGCGCGCGCCCTGCAGGGCCCGGCCGAGGGCCGCGTGGTGCGCATCAACGTCCGCCCCTCGTTCGCGTTGCACTGGCTCATCCCGCGGCTGCCGCAGTTCGTCGCGCGGCATCCGGACATCGAGCCGCAGGTCGTCACCAGCACGGTGGCGCCGGCGCAGGTGCTCGACGGCTTCGACATCGCCGTGCGGCGCGGGCTCGAAGGCTGGCCAGCCTCCCTGGCGGTGCATCCCTTCCTGGACGACCGCGCGGTGGTGGTGGCCGCGCCGGCGCTGCTGGCGGCCCGGCCGCTCGCCACGCCGCGCGCCCTGGCGTCCCACGTCTGGCTGGCGGCGCGCACGCGCCCGGACGACTGGGCCGACTGGTGCCGGCAGGCGGGCGCGCCGCGGCTCAAGGGTCGCGGGCAGCTGCAGTTCGACCACCTCCACTTCGTGCTGCAGGCCGCCATCGACGGCATGGGCGTGGCGCTGGCGCCGGTGTCGATCCTGGCGCACGACCTGGCGGCGGGCCGCCTGGCCTCGCCGTGGCCGGAGCGCACGCTGCCGATCGACCGCCTCTACTACGCGCTGGCACGCCGGCCGACGGCGGAGGCGCGCTGCTTCGCGGCCTGGCTCGAGGCGATGTCGCGCGGCTGACGCGGCCGGCCGCGATTAAGCTGCCGCCATGCGTTTCGCCGATTTCCACCCCGGCCAGGTCATCGAGGCCGGCCCGCATGTCGTCGCCGAGGAAGAACTGCTCGGCTTCGCCCGCGACTGGGACCCGCAGTGGTTCCACACCGACGCCGAAGCCGCCGCGCAAGGCCTCTTCGGCGGCCTGATCGCCAGCGGCTGGCACACCTGCGCCATTGCCATGCGGCTGGTGGTGCAGGCGGCGCTGGAAGGCTCCGAATCCTTCGCCTCGCCCGGCCTGCAGTACGTGCGCTGGCCCAACCCGGTGCGCCCCGGCGACCTGCTGCGCCTGCGCGCCGAGGTGATCGAGGCGCGCCGCTCCGAGAGCCGGCCGCGCCTGGGCATCCTGCGCTGGCGCTGGCGGCTGTTCAACCAGCACGGCGCCGAGGTGCTGGACACCGAGGTGACGAGCCTGTTCCGGCTGGCACCGTGACCGGCGAGGGCCGTTCAGGCTCGGTGCGAGCGGCTCTCGGGTTCGTGAAAGCCAGCCCGCATCAGGCCCCGCGCGCATAGCGCCCCGGCGATTCGCCCACATGGCGGCGAAAGGCCGTGCTGAAGGTGCTCGCCGAGCCATAGCCGACCCGCGCAGCGACTTCCGCGAGGCCGGCTTCGCCGCGCCGCAGCAGGTCCTTCGCGACGGCCATGCGCCAGGCGAGCAGGTACTCCATCGGCGGCAGGCCCACGGCCCGCGTGAAGCGCTCGAAGAAGGCCGAGCGCGAGAGCGCCGCCTTCGCCGCCAGCTGCTCCACCGTCCAAGGGCGCCCCGGGTCGCCGTGCATCTGCCGCAGCGCTGCCGCCAGCCGCGCGTCGGCCAGGCCGCGCAGCAGCCCGGCCGGTGCGTCGTCGCCGGGCGCAGCGCGCAGCGCCTCGATGAGTAGCACCTCCACCAGGCGCGTGAGGATCAGCTCGCGCCCGGCCCGGCGCTGGCGCGCCTCGTCGCCGACCAGCCGCACCAGGGTCGACAGGCGGCCGATGCCGCGCACGTGCACCAGCGCCGGCAGCAGCGCCACCAGCAGGGCGGTGTCGGGCGAATCGAAGACGAAGTAGCCGCCGAGCAGGCGCACGTCGGGGCGGCCGCCGCGCGTGCCGTGGCGCACCTCGCCGGCCGGCGCGGGCGCCAGCTTCAGGTCGATGCGCAGGGGCGCCGCGGGCTCGAAGCCCGAGAGCGTGAAGCCGGGCGTGGCCGGCAGGAAGACGAAGTCGCCGGCCTCCAGCGTGCAGGCGGACTGGCCGTCGACGGCCAGCAGGCAGCGGCCTTCGAGCACGGCGCAGAAGCTCGGCTGCTCGAACTCGGCATAGCGCACCGCCCATCGGCCGGCGCCGCTGATGCCTTTGGCGAACACGGTGCGCGGCCGCAGCAGCGCGACGATCGCGGACAGCGGATCGCTCATGTCTGGACGATGGCAAATCAAATGTGGACTGTTCATTGTAGAAAGTCCGGCATCGCCGATCTATCGTTGCTTCATCGAAACCCACCTTCCATGAAGCACATGAACACCGTCCTCATCACCGGCTGCTCCTCGGGCTACGGCCTGGAAACCGCCCGCCACTTCCTGCGCCAGGGCTGGCAGGTGGTCGCCACCATGCGCACGCCGCGCGAAGATCTGCTGCCCCGCTCGGAGCGCCTGCGCGTGCTGCCGCTGGACGTGACGCGGCCCGCCAGCATCGCCGCCGCGCTGGAGGCCAGCGGCCCCATCGACGTGCTCGTCAACAACGCGGGCATCGGCCTCTTCGGCGCCTTCGAGGCGACGCCGATGGCCACGGTGCGCGAGCTGTTCGAGACCAACACCTTCGGCGCGATGGCGATGACGCAGGCCGTGCTGCCGCAGTGGCGCGCCCGCCGCTCGGGCGTGGTGGTGAACGTCACCTCCAGCGCCACGCTGGCGCCGATGCCGCTGGTGGCGGCGTACACCGCGAGCAAGGCGGCCATCGAGGGCTTCACCGGCTCGCTGGCGCACGAGCTGCAGGCCTTCGGCATCCGCGCCAGGCTGGTGGAGCCCGGCTACGGCCCCACCACCGGCTTCGCCCGCAATGGCGCCGCGCGCATGCAAGGCCTGATCCCCGAGGCGTATGCGCCCTACGCGCAATCGGTCTTCGCCGGCTTCACGCAGGCGGCGGCCGTGACCACCGAGGCCGACGTGGCCGAGGCCGTGTGGCGGGCGGTGCACGACACCTCCGGCCGGCTCCGGTTTCCCGCGGGCGCGGATGCCGTGGCGCTGGCGACGGCGCAGGCCCCGGCCGGCGGCTGACCGTCCGCGTCGTCCCCTCCGCCTACATCCCTGGCAGCCGGTGCGCTGCACGATGAGGGCGAGACCACTGCGCCTGCCAGCCGCCATGAGCACCGCGACCAAGACCGCCCGCCTGTACCGCATGGTGATGCCCGAGCACGTCTGCCCCTGGGGCCTGAAGGCGCGCTGGCTGCTGCGGCGCCAGGGCTTCGCGGTGGACGACCGGTGGCTGCGCACGCGGCAGGAGACCGATGCCTTCATGCGCGAGCACGGCGTCGAGTCCACGCCGCAGACCTTCATCGACGGCGAGCGCATCGGCGGCTACGAGGACCTGCGGCGCTACTTCGGGCTAAAGGTGCAGGACCCCGAGGCGACGAGCTACCGGCCGGTGGTGGCCGTCTTCCTGATGGCGGCGCTGCTGGCGCTGGCCGCCACGCTCGGCCTCGGCCGGCCGGTGGCGGGCGTGCACACGGTCGAGGCGTTCATCGCCATCGCCATGTGCCTGCTGGCGCTGCTCAAGCTGCAGGACGTCGAGGGCTTCTCGACCATGTTCCTCAACTACGACCTGCTGGCGCGCCGGGTGGTGCCGTATGCCTACGTCTATCCCTTCGCCGAAGCCCTGTCGGGGCTGCTGATGCTGTCGGGCCGGCTGCCGTGGCTGGCGGTGCCGGTGGCGGGCTTCATCGGCAGCGTGGGGGCGGTGTCGGTGGTCAAGGCGGTGTACGTCGACAGGCGCGAGCTGAAGTGCGCCTGCGTGGGCGGCGGCAGCCGCGTGCCGCTGGGCTTCGTCTCGCTGACGGAGAACCTGATGATGGTGGCGATGGCGGTGTGGATGGGGTGGCGGCACGCCTGAACGGAGCGAGTCCCGTCGGGCCTTCCTCGCGTCGTGCCCAGGGGCGTCGCCATCGCGACGCAGCCGCTCGGGGGGAATCCGCATTGAGCGCCCTGCCGCGCCGCACTACGCTGGCGCACATGACCGTTCCCCCCTACGTCCCCCAGATCCGCCTCTTCCAGAACTGGCTGCGTGACACGCGCGGCCTCGCCTTCGACGGCTACGACGCCCTGTGGCAGTGGTCGGTGACCGACCTCGACGCCTTCTGGCAGAGCGTGTGGGACTACGCGGGCATCCAGTCGCCCACGCCGCACACGGCGGTGCTGGCCGAGCGCCGCATGCCCGGCGCGGTGTGGTTTCCGGGCGCGCAGGTCAACTACGCCCATGAGGTGTTCAAGCACGTCGAGCCAGCGCACGCGGCCGGCCTGCCCGCCGTCATCAGCGACAACGAGCGCGGCGAGGTGCGCGAGCTGTCGTGGCCCGAGCTGAAGCGCCAGGTCGCCTCCGTCGCGCTCACGCTCAGGAGCATGGGCGTGCGGCGCGGCGACCGCGTGGCGGCCTACCTGCCCAACATCCCGGAGACGATGGTCGCCTTCCTGGCCTGCTCCAGCATCGGCGCGGTGTGGAGCGTGTGTGCGCCCGACATGGGCACGGCCGCCGTGGCCGACCGCTTCCGGCAGATCGAGCCGAAGGTGCTGATCGCGGCGGACGGCGTGCACTACGGGCAGAAGGCGATCGACCGCAGCGCCGTGCTGAAGGAGCTGCGCGCGCAGCTGCCGACGGTGGAGAAGCTGCTGCTGCTCAGGACACCGCATGCCGCGGCCGAGGTGCCGCACGACATCGACTGGTCGGCCGCCACCGCGCGCGACGATGCCGAGGTGGCCGCCTTCCAGCCCGAGTGGCTGCCCTTCGACCACCCGGTGTGGATCGTCTACTCCAGCGGCACCACCGGCCTGCCCAAGCCCATCGTGCACGGGCAGGGCGGCATCCTGCTGTCGATGGCGGTCTCGCAGATCCACTACGACACCGGCGCGAGCTACGCCGCCAACAGCCTCGGCGAGCGCTTCCACTGGTACAGCTCCACCGGCTGGGTGATGTGGAACGCGCAGCTCGCCGGGCTGGCCTCCGGCACCACCTGCGTCATCTACGACGGCCATCCCGCGCACAGCAAGGAGCAGCCCGACTGGTCGGTGCTGTGGCGCTTCGTCGCGCGCCACCGCGTCACCTTCTTCGGCGCCGGCGCGGCCTACTTCACCAACTGCATGAAGGCCGGCGTGCAGGCGCGCGAGTGCGGCGACCTGTCGCAGGTGCGCGTGCTGGGCAGCACCGGCTCGCCGCTGGCCGAGGACGTGCAGCGCTGGGGCAGCGACCAGTTCCGCCAAGCCAGAGAGGCCGCGGCGCGCGCGTCGAGCGCCGCGCCGGGCCGCCCCAAGCAAGCGAGCGCCCCCTCGGGGGGCAGTGAACCACGCGAAGCGGGGAGCGTGGGGGCCGATGTTTGGTGGTGCAACATCTCCGGGGGCACCGACTTCTGCGGCGCCTTCGTCGGCGGCAACCGCGAGCTGCCCGAAGTGCCCGGCCAGATGCAGTGCCGCTTCCTCGGCGCCGCGGTCTACGCGTGGAACGAGAACGGCCAGCCCGTCGTCGACGAGGTCGGCGAGCTGGTGTGCACCGAGCCCATCCCCTCGATGCCGCTGTACTTCTGGAACGACCCCGGCAACGCTCGCCTGCTGTCGAGCTACTTCGACACCTACCCCGGCGTGTGGCGGCACGGCGACTGGCTCAAGGTCGGCAAGGACGGCGGCTGCGTCATCTACGGCCGCAGCGACGCCACCATCAACCGCCAGGGCCTGCGCATGGGCACCAGCGAGATCTACAACGCGGTCGAGGCGCTGCCCGAGGTGCTCGACTCGATGGTGGTCGACCTGGAATACCTGGGCCGCGACAGCTACATGCCCCTGTTCGTCGTGCTGCGCCCCGGCGTGGCGCTGGACGACGCGATGAAGAAGAAACTCAACGACGCCATCCGCGCCAGCCTGTCGCCGCGCTTCCTGCCCGACGACATCTTCCAGGTCGCCGAGATCCCGCGCACCCTCTCGGGCAAGAAGCAGGAGCTGCCGATCAAGAAGCTGCTGCTCGGCCAGCCGATCGAGAAGGTGGTCAACAAGGAGGCGATGGCCAACCCGGGCTGCCTGGACTGGTACGTGGACCTGGCGGCGCGGCGCAAGGCGGGCGCATGAGCCGCCCGGCGCTGACCCGCCGCGCCTTCGCCGCCGTGCCGGCGGCCCTGGCGCTGGCCGCCTGCGGAAGCAGCCCGCCCGCATCCGCCCGCCGCGCGGTGCGCGGCAGCGTCGCCTGGCGCGAGCGCATCGCCGTGCCGCCGGAGGCGGAACTCATCGTGCGCCTGCTGGACGTCTCGCGCGCCGATGCGCCCGCAACGGTGCTGGCCGAGCAGCGCCAGCGCACCGGCGGCCGCCAGCCGCCCTTCGCCTTCGAGCTCGCCGTGGATGCGTCCCGCCTCGATCCGCGCATGCGCTGCACCGTCGCCGCGCGCGTCGAGCTGGCCGGGCGCCTGCTCTTCATCAGCGACACGGCCTACCCGGTGCTCACCCAGGGCGCGGGCGAGACGGCGGAACTGGTGCTGGTGCGCGTGGCGGCCGCGCGCTGAGCCGGAGGCGGCCGGCCTCCGCGGCGGACGGCCCGCTGTCGCCTGCGAGAGCCCGAGCGCGCCCCTCGGCCGGCGGGCGGCCCGACAATGCGGCCGGCGCCCCCGCCCGGCGCCGCCCTTCCGACCCCCGTGGCGCGCGGCTTCGCGTGCTGCCCGCCCGCCCGACCCCGTGCCTCCGTCCCCGTCGTCCGCCACCGCGCGCGGCCTTGCCGCGCTGACCTTCGCCTTCACGCTCAGCCAGTTCTTCCGCTCCTGCCTGGCGGTGATCGCGCCCGAGCTGCAGCACGACCTGGCGCTGTCGCCGGCCGGCTTCGGCACGCTGTCCTCGTGCTTCTTCCTGTCCTTCGCGGTCGCGCAGATCCCGGTGGGCATCGCCTTCGACCGCTGGGGCGTGGGCGTGCCCACGCGCTGGCTGCTGTCGCTGGGCGTGGGCTCGGGGCTGCTGTTCGCGCTGGCGCCGGGCGGCGGCAGCGCGATGCTGGCCCAGGCCGGCCTGGGCCTGGCTTGCGCGCCGGTGTTCATGGGGCTGATGCACTTCGCCTCGGAGCAGCTGCCGCCGCAGCGCTATGTCGCCTTCCTCGGGCGCTCCAACGCCATCGGCATGCTGGGCGCGCTGGCCGCCACCTTCCCGCTGGGCTGGGCCACGCACCGCATCGGCTGGCGCGTGGCGCTGGGCGTGGCGGCGCTGGGCATGCTGCTGGCCTGCATCGGCGTGTGGCGCCACGTGCGCGACCACGGCCACGCGCAGGCGCGCGCCGAGTCGCCGGCCGCCCTGCTGGCCGGCAGCGCGCGGCTGCTGGCGGTTCCGGCCCTGTGGACGCTGATCCCGATGTGCGTCGGCATGGCCGCCGGCACCGCCTTCCGCAACGCCTGGGGCGGGCCCTACCTGGCGGAGGTGTTCGGCCTCGGCGCCGACGCGCGCGGCCTGGCGCTCACGCTGCTGAGCCTGGGCGGCTTCGGCACCGCGCTGCTGCTGCCGGTGCTGGCGCGGCGCGGCTCGCTGCGCGCGACGGTGATCGGCTGGTCGCTGGCCTCGACGGCGGCGGGCGCGATCCTCGCGGCCTGGCCCGCCGGCGGCGCGCTGGCGCCGCACCTGGCGCTGCTGACGATGCTGGCCACGGTGGGCATGCTGCACCCGCTGGTGATGACCCACGGCCGCGCGCTGCTGGCACCGGCGCAGCGCGGCCGCGGCCTGGGCGTGCTCAACACCTTCGTCTTCCTGGGCTCGTCCCTGGCGGCCTGGGCCTTCGGCCAGATCGCCGACGCCGGCCAGCGCGGCGGCTGGAGCACCGGCACGGTGTGGACCGCCATCTTCGGCTGCGCCAGCGCGCTGGTGCTGCTGGGCGCGCTGCCCTACCTGCTCAGCCCGCGCGCCGGCGGCGGGCCCGTGGCCGGACCGGAACTGGAGAAGACCTAGGCGGGCTCGGGCGCCGCCGGCCCGGGCCCCTTGGGCAGTTCGTAGCGCAGTTCCGCGAAGCCCGGCCCGATCCGCCGGGCCGACACCAGGGCCAGGGGCGGCTGCGCGAGCCGGCGCGGAAAGAGCGGCTTGCCCCGGCCCAGCGTGACCGAGCCCACCTGCACGATCAGCTCGTCCAGCAGGCCGGCGTCGTGGAACTGGCCGGCCAGGTCGCCGCCGCCGACGATCCAGAGGTTCCGGCCCGCGGCCGCCGCACGCATGGCGGCGTGGACCGGCCGCACGTCGCCGCGCACGAAGCGCAGGTCGGCGCCCGGCACCGCCGGCAGGCTGCGCGTCGAGAAGACCCAGGTGGGTTGCGCGTAGGGCCAGGCCGAGCCGACCTGGTCGGCGACGGACTGCGCGTGGCGCAGCATCCATTCGTAGGTGGCCGACCCCATCGCCAGCGCGCCGACTTCGGCGATGAAGGCCGGGTAACCGGTGTCGTTGATGTCGCCGAGCGGGAACAGCCAGTCGAGCGAGTCGTCCTCGGTGGCGATGAAGCCGTCGAGGCTGGCGGCGGTGTAGAACTGGGTCTTCATGCGCAGGGTGCGGGGTCGTGCGGGGCGGCGGCGCGCCGCGCCCGGTTCAGGCCGCGCCCCCGGACAGCAGGCGCCAGGCCTGTCGGGTACCGACACCATACAGCGAGCCGATGCCCAGGCATATCGCCGAACTCCAGCACCAGAACGCCACGCTGCGCTCGCCCGGGGCGAGCGCGGCCAGCACGAATCCCGCCAGGCCCCGCAGCACGTAGATGCCGGCGATGGCGCACAGCGCCCCCCGCAGGAAGGGCAGGCCCGGGACGACGCCCGCGCCCGAGAGCGCATAGAGCGACCAGAGCGCCAGCACCGCCGCGACGCCGGTGGTGACCAGCGCCGGCGCCATGCGGCCGGCCTCGGCGAGCCGGGCCATGCGCTCGCCCGCGCCGAAGAAGCGGTACCACGGGGCGCCGAAGACGATGCACCCGACATGCGCCAGGGCGGCCAGGGCGCTCAGGGCGGCAGCGGCCAGCAGCCAGGGATTGCCCATGCCGCACCCGCCGGCGGCCTGCTACAGCCAGGTCCCCGAGCCCTGCGGCATCTGGATCTGCATGGCCGGGTCGGGCCCGCTGACGAGCGAGCCGATCAGCACGCTCAGGATCGACACGAACAGGCTGGCGAAGAGGGCGGTCCAGAAGCCCGAGACGCGGAAGCCCCGCACCAGCGCCGCCACCAGCAGGATCATCAGCGCGTTGATCACCAGCAGGAACAGGCCGAAGGTGACCAGCGTGAGCGGCAGCGTCAGCACGATCAGCAGCGGCTTGACGATGGCGTTGGCGAAGCCCAGCAGCAGCGCGGCGATGACCAGCGCGCCGGTGCTGTCGAACTTCAGCCCCTTGAAGATGTGGCTGGCGGCCCAGAGCGCGAGCGCCGTGATGGCCCAGTGGATGAGGAAGGGGGCGAGGTTGGACAGCATGGCGGCATCGTATCGGAGCGGCGCGCCGCATGGCGGCCGACGACAGGCGCCGTCAACCTCGGCCTACGCAGGAGCGCCGGCGGCGGGCGCAGCGTGACCCATCGTTCCGCAACCTCCAAGGAGTCCACCATGCCCAGAGGCGACAAGTCCGCGTACACCGACAAGCAGAAGCGCAAGGCGCAGCACATCGAGGAGGGCTACGAGCATCGGGGCGTCGCCAAGGACGAGGCCGAGCGGCGCGCCTGGGCCACCGTCAACCGCGAGTCCGGCGGCGGCAACAAGAGCGGTTCCGGCCGCGGCAAGGCCGACACCAAGGTGGCCGCGCGCAAGGGCGGGCGGGTCGGCGGCGCCGCGTCGGCATCGCGCACCGCCGAGGAGCGCTCCGCCTCCGCCCGCAAGGCGGCGGCCACGCGCAAGCGCCGCGCGGCGCATCACTGAGCGCTGCCCTTCGCCAGCGCCGCGCCGCCGGTCAGCTGGTGCAGGATCGCCGCCTTCAGCGGCGGCAGCCGGCGCGCCCCCTGCAGCACGGCCTGGCGCAGCAGGCGTTGCGGCAGGGCGGTGCCGGCGTACAGCCGCGCCACCAGGTTGGTGCCGTGGTAGATCGCCGTCGTCTCGTGCCGGTGGCGGCGCTCGTAGGCCTGCAGCACCTCGGCGGCGCCGATGTCCCGGCCCGCCTCGCGGGCGCGCAGCAGCACTTCCGTCAACGTGTCAACGCCCTGCAGCCCCAGGTTGTAGCCGTGCGCGGTGACCGGGTGCATGCCCACGGCGGCGTCGCCCGCCAGGGCGAAGCGGTGGCCGGCGAAGCGCCCGGCCCGCACGGCCACCAGCGGCCACGCGTGCCGCTCGCCCGCCAGCGCCATCGCGCCGAGCCGCCCCTGGAACTGCGCCTGCACCTGCGCGGCGAAGGCCGCCGGCGGCAGGGCCATCAGCGCCGCGGCACGCGCGGACTCGGCCGTGAGCACCACCGACGAGACGCGGCCCGGCAGCGGCAGCACGGCCAGCGTGCGCTCGTAGCCGAAGCACTCGTAGGCCACCTCGTCGTGGGGCCGCGCGTGCGCCATGCGGCAGACGACCATGGTGCGGCCGAAATCGTGCGACGCGGCGGCCACGCCGAGCTGCCGCCGCAGCGCGGAAAAGCGGCTGTCGGCCGCCACCACCAGGCGGGCGCGCAGCGGGCCGGCGTCGGTGTCGACCTGCGCGTGCCGGGCGAGCAGGCGCACGCCCTCGACGCGGCGCCCGGCTTCCAGCTGCAGCCGCCCGCCGGCGGCGAGGGCCGCCTCGTGGCTGGCTCGGCGCAGCGCGTGGCTGGGCACGATCGCGCCCAGCGCCGCATGGCCGGCCTCGGCCGCGGCCAGGCACAGCGCGCGGCCGAAGAAGGGGCCATCGACCACGCGCGCCTCGCGGATGCGGCCCACCTCGCCCGCGGCCAGCCGCTGCCACACGCCGAGCCGGCGCAGCAGGGCCTCGCTGCGGTGGGTGAGGGCGATCTCGCGCCCGTCTTCCGCCGGCGCCGCCAGCGCGGCCGCGGGCTGTGCATCGACCACCGCCACGCGCAGCCCCGCGCCCGCCAGCGACAGGGCCTGGGCCAGCCCGACCGGGCCCGCGCCGACGATGACGGCGTCGTGCTCCGTGTCCGGAAAGGGGGCGGGGGACGGCATGGCGGACGCTCCTTCTCTTCCTCGGCCGCGGCGGGCCGTGCCTGCGCATTGTTGGCGCGCCGCCGCCGCACCCCTTGAGGCAGGTCAAGCGTCCGGACGGCGCAGCGGCCGCGCGCCGCCGGCTTGCGCCACGTCAAGCCGCCGCGGGCGCCGCGGCCCTAGCCTGCAGCCTTCCCCGTTGCCTCAGCGAGCCCCTCCCATGCCCACCCTGCACTGGTCCGATGCCCTGTCCCTGGACCTTCCCGCCATGGACGAGACCCACGAGGAATTCGTGGAACTGCTCGGCCAGGTGGAACAGGCCGGCGACGACGCCCTGGTGCCCGCCTGGCATGCGCTCATCGCCCACACCGAGGCGCACTTCGGCCGCGAGGACGCGTGGATGCGCGCCACCGGCTTCGCCTCCGGCAACTGCCACAGCGTGCAGCACCGCGTGGTGCTGCGCACCCTGCGCGAAGGCCTGCTGGGCGACGGCCCCGGGCGGCTGGCGCTGATCCGCGAGATGGCGCGCCAGCTCGCGCCCTGGTTCGTGCAGCACGCGCAGACCATGGACGCCGCGCTGGCCCTGCACCTGCGCAGCGTCGGCTTCGATCCGGCGAGCGGCACCGTGCGCCTGCCCGAGGCGCTGCCGGCCGAGCCGCTGACCCGCTGCGGTTCGGGCGGCTGCCATGCGCCGGCCGAGGCCGTGGCGGCGGCCTAGGGCTCTGGATGGACGGGACGCGGCCCGCGCCGAAAGGCGGGCGCGGCGGCGCAGGCCGGCCCACAATGGCGGCGTGACGCCACTGCCTCTTCCCATCCCCGTGACTCGGCGGCCCGCGCCTTCGATGCGGTGGGCCTGGGCCGCGCTCCTGGTCGGCCTGGCGGCCCCCGCCGGCGCGGAGGTCGTGCGCTGCACCGACGCGGCCGGCCGCATCAGCTACACCGACGGCAGCTGCCCTGCCGGGACGCGCCAGGCCCAGCGGCTGCCGGAGGTGGAGGTGCCGCCCGCGCCGCCCGCTGCCGAGGCCCCGCCTCCGCCGCTCGCCGCCCCCGCGCCGCCGCCGGTGGCGACGCGCCCGCCGGCCCCGGGCGACGGGCTGGTGATCCTCGACGGCCGCGGCCCCGCCGCCCCGTCCCCGCCCGAGCTGTCCGTCGACGGCCCCTATCCCGCGTACCCCGACGGCCCCGGCTACTACCGCGGCGCGGCGCCCCCGCGCGACATGCGCCCGCGCCTGCGCAACTGCGACGGCAGCGGCTGCAACGACACGCTGGGCAACCACTACGACCGCCGCGGCCGCATCGACCGCTACACCGGCCCCGACGGCAAGACCTGCCGGCCGGTGGGCTCCACCACCATCTGCCGCTGAGCCCCCGGCCGCCCGGGGCCGGCGCGGGTCAGGGCTTGCAGCTGCCACCCATCGAGACCGAGCCGTCGCGGCATTCGGTCAGGATGGGCTGCTGCGCGCCGCCGGCCGGCGCCGGTGCGGCGGCAGGGCGGGCCAGTGCCGCCGCGCCCCCGAGCGGCTGGCTCGGCTCGCGCACGTAGACGATCTTGCGCGAGCCGCGCTCGCAGGTGCCGACCACGCGGGCCTCGGTTGCGTCGTCCATGGGCACCACGGTCACGCTGAAGCGGCTCACGCCGGCCGAGGCGATCCGCGCCTCGATGCTGGCGCGCAGCTCCTCGCAGGAGGCGACCTGCGCCTGCGCGCCGCCGGCGGCGCCCAGCATCAGCAGCAGAAGCGGCAGGGCCAGCCGCGGGGCGAGGGTCGGGCGATCGGTGTCCATGGCGTCCGCTTTTTACACCGCGAAGCGGCGGCTGTCTGCCGTCCGGGCCCCGCGCGGCGGGTGCGTCCAACGCCGGCCGACAGCCGCTGCGAGAACCGGCCTACGCGCCGGGGCCGCCGGCCGCGCAGCATGGAAGCACGCCTTTCCAAGGAGAGATTCGCCATGAACCGACGAACCGCCACCGGCCATCGCGCCGCGTCGCCGCAGCGCGGACGGCGCTGGTCGCAGCACGTGACCGAGACCAGCGACGCGATGGACCTCGACCAGGGGGTCTTCGCGCAGTCCAGCGCGCAGGCCATCGCCCGTTCGCTCAAGCGCTCGGCCGAGCGCAGCCGGCGCCGCAAGAGCGACCCGTTCCGCTCGGCGATGTCGATGCTGAACTTCTACATCAACCGCGCCGGCCACCGCCTGCCGGCCACGCGCAAGCGCCGGCTCGAAGCCGCCAAGCGCGCGCTGCGCCAGCTGTTCCATCGCCCGCAGCCCGGGGCGGCGCGCTGAGGCGGGCCGGCCCCGCGGTCCGCTCACGCGGACTCGAGCAGCTCGTACACCAGCAGCGGCTGCTGCCGGCCGCGGATCTCCATCGCGTCCAGGCGGCGCGTGGGCAGCGCGCCGTCCAGGCCCTCGAAGGTGGTCTGCGAGATGAGGATGCGCGTGCCCAGCTCCTTGTTCAGCCCCTCGATGCGGCTGGCCACGTTCACCGTGTCGCCCACCGCCGTGTAGCTGAGCCGGTCGTTGGAGCCCAGCACGCCGGTGATGGCCGGGCCGGTGTGGATGCCGATGCGCGTCGGGAACTCGGGCCGCCCCTGCGCGCGCCACACCGTGTTGAGCGCGTCCAGCCGGGCCTGCAGCTCCAGCGCCGCGCGGCAGGCGCGCAGCTCCGCGTCGGGCCACTCGGTGGGCGCGCCCCAGAACACCAGCATGCCGTCGCCGATGTACTTGTCGATGGTGCCGCCGTGCCGCGTGACGATGGTGGCCGCCAGGTTGAAGTAGTGCGTGAGCTGGTCCACCAGGCCGTCGATCGGCGTGGTCTCGGCGATGCGGGTGAAGCCGGCCACGTCGGTGAACATCACGGTGATGCGGCGCGGCTCGCCGCTGGGCCCGAGGTCGTGGCCGCGGTCCACCAGCTGCGTCACCACGTCCACCGGCACGAACTTGCGGAAGGCCTTCAGGCCGCGGGCGGATTCGTCCAGCGCCTGGTCCAGGTGCTGGATCTCCAGCACGCGGCTTTGCACGCGCGGCAGCCGGTCCAGGTCGAGCCGGCCGATGCGCCGCGCAATGCGCGACAGCTGCTCCACCGGCGCCGTCACGCGCTGCGCCAGCCGCAGCGAGACCAGCACGATCAGCCCCAGGAAGCCCAGCACCAGCGCCATCGCCCACAGCACGGCGCGGCGCAGGCCGCCGAGCAGCTTGTCTTCCGGCACCCAGCTGATCAGGCGCCAATGCGTGGCGGGGATGCGCGAGGTCTGCACCAGATAGCGCTGGCCCTCGACCATGATCGGGAAGCTGGTGGCGATGGTGCCGCGCGCGCTGCCGTCGGCCACCATGTGGGCGTGCACCGCGCCCAGCACGCCGCCCTCCGGCGCGTTCAGCGCGTGGGCGCGGCCGGGCCGGTCGCTGCGGGCGAGCACGCGGCCGTCGGTGCCGAGCAGCGCGCTGTCGCCGTAGCCGGCGCGGCTGAACTGGCGCACGAAGTCGGCCAGGCGCCCCAGCGTCACGTCGCCCGCGGCCACCAGCACCTGGGCGCCGCTGGCGTCGCGGCGCCGGCTGGGGATGGCGTAGGTCACGCCCAGCTCCTGCGCGGCGGCGAAGACGTAGGGGCTGGTCCACACCGGCGCCTGCTTCTGCGTCGCCAGCGCGAACCAGCTGCGCGAGAGCGGGTCGTAGTCGCTGCGGAAGGCCGAGACGCGCTCGGTCAGGTAGCGCTGCTGCACGTCGCGGCCGGCGTCGTTCTCCGGCGGCTTCGGCTTGAACTCCCAGGTCTCGGTGGTGCTGCCCTGCTCGCGCACGATGTGGCGCACCGCCGGCTCGGGGTAGCGCTGCACCATGAGCATGCGGCCGGCGTCGTTGGCCACGTACAGGCTGTCCAGCTCGCGCGACTGCTGCAGCAGCACCCACAGCAGCTCGGCCGTGGGCACCGCGCCCTCGCCGGCCGGGCGCAGGCTGGGCGCGGCCGCCATCGCCTCCACCACCGACGAGGCCTTGGCCAGGAAGGCGTTGACCTTGTCCTCGATGCGCAGGTGGTCGGCCCGGTGGGCCGACTCGCCGATGGCCGACACCAGCCGCTGCGCGCCCCAGTAGCCCAGGCCCACCAGCAGCAGCGACTGCGCCAGCACCACCGCCGTGATGATGGTGCCCACGTCGACGCGGAAGCGCCGCAGGCGGGGCTCGGGGGAAGAGGGCGTGGGGGTCTCGGACGGCATGGCGCGGGCGCGGACAACCTGCGATCTTCGCCCGCCCGATGCGCGCGAGGTAGGGCCGAATTCACGTAGGAAACAATCAAATGACAATCCATGGCGCGCAGGACACAGATTTCACGCTTCCGGCGCCTCAACCGCCGCTCGCGCCGCCCCGTGCCTGGGCCAGCAGCCAGTCGCGCCACAGGGCGAGGGCGGGGCGCTCGTCCTGCACCGCGGGGCTGACCAGGAAGTAGCTGCGCTCGCCGCGCAGCGGCCGTGGGCAGGCGACGACCAGCTCGCCGTGCGCCAGTTCCGCCTCGATCAGCATGGCTGGCATCAGCGCCACGCCCAGGCCGTGCGCCGCCGCCGCGGCCAGCATGGAGAACAGCTCGTAGCGCGGCCCGCTGCGGGCGCGCGCCGCGCCCACGCCCTGCGCCTCGAACCACTGCGCCCAGCCGTCGGGCCGCGTGCTCTGCTGCAGGAGCGGCAGCCGCGCCACCGCCTGCGCGCTGACCTGGCGGCGCGGCGCGATCAACGCCGGGCTGCACACCGGCACCACGTCCTCGTGCATCAGCACCGTGGAGCGGGTGCCGGCCCAGTTGGCCGCCTGCAGGGGCGTGCCGGCCCACAGCGCGGCGTCGAAGGGCGTGTCGGCGAAGAGGAAGGGCCGGGTGCGCGTCTCGATGTGGATGGTGACGTCCGCATGCGCGCGGGCGAACTGCGGCAGCCGCGGGATCAGCCAGCGCGTGGCGAAGGTCGGCACCGCCGCCAGCTGCAGCGTGCCGCCCGCGCCCTGGCGCGCCATCGCGTCCAGCGTGTCGCGCTCCATCGCGTCGAGCTGGCGGCGGATCTGGCGGGCGTAGTCGGCGCCGGCGGCGGTGAGCTGCACGCCGTGGCGCGTGCGGCGGAACAGCGCCAGCCCCATGAAGGACTCCAGCGCATTCACCTGGCGCGAGACGGCGCTCTGCGTCAGCGCGAGTTCCTGCGCGGCGCGGGTGTAGCTCTCGTGGCGGGCCGCCGCCTCGAAGCAGGCCAGCGCCTGGGTGGAGGGGATCTTGCGTCGCATGGTATGCCTCCGGTGCATGGTTGGCGGAAGGCCGCCTCCCATGGCGATGGCGGGAGGTGGCCTCCGAGATGTGCGACTCTCGCATATCTGGGTGCCGAATTCTCGTTTGCCTGCGCGGCCGGGCCGGACGTACCATGCCCGCCATCCCCCGCAGTTCCTTCTTTCCCTCTTTCCACGGAGACATCGACATGGCCACCTCCAAAGCCGCCTTCCACTGGGACGACCCCCTGCTGCTGGACCAGCAGCTCAGCGACGACGAGCGCGCCGTGCGCGACGCCGCCAACGCCTACTGCCAGGGCCGGCTGGCGCCGCGCGTGCTGGAGCAGTTCCGGGGCGAGAAGACCGACGTCGCCATCTTCCGCGAGATGGGCGAGCTGGGCCTCTTGGGCCCGACCATCCCCGAGCAGTACGGCGGCCCCGGCCTGAACTACGTCTGCTACGGCCTGATCGCCCGCGAGGTCGAGCGCGTCGACTCCGGCTACCGCTCCATGGCCAGCGTGCAGAGCTCGCTGGTGATGGTGCCGATCAACGAGTTCGGCACCGAGGCGCAGAAGCAGAAGTACCTGCCCAAGCTGGCCAGCGGCGAGTGGATCGGCTGCTTCGGCCTGACCGAGCCCGACCACGGCTCCGACCCCGGCAGCATGGCCACCCGCGCCTACAAGACCGACGGCGGCTACCGGCTCAAGGGCAGCAAGATGTGGATCACCAACAGCCCGATCGCCGACGTCTTCGTCGTCTGGGCCAAGGAGGTGATCAAGGGCGCCGACGGCAAGGACGTGGTGGGCCCGATCCGCGGCTTCGTGCTGGAGAAGGGCATGAAGGGCCTCAGCGCCCCGGCCATCCACGGCAAGGTGGGCCTGCGCGCTTCCATCACCGGCGAGGTCGTGATGGACGACGTCTTCGTGCCGGAAGAGAACGCCTTCCCCGAGGTGCAGGGCCTGAAGGGCCCCTTCACCTGCCTGAACAGCGCACGCTACGGCATCAGCTGGGGCGCCATCGGCGCCGCCGAGGACTGCTGGCACCGCGCCCGCCAGTACGTGCTGGACCGCAAGCAGTTCGGCCGCCCGCTGGCCGCCAACCAGCTCATCCAGAAGAAGCTGGCCGACATGCAGACCGAGATCACGCTGGGCCTGCAGGGCAGCCTGCGCCTGGGTCGCATGAAGGACGAGGGCATCGCCGCGGTCGAGATCACCTCCATCATGAAGCGCAACAACTGCGGCAAGTCGCTCGACATCGCCCGCATGGCGCGCGACATGATGGGCGGCAACGGCATCAGCGACGAGTTCGGCGTGGCGCGCCACCTGGTCAACCTGGAGGTGGTCAACACCTACGAGGGCACGCACGACGTGCACGCGCTGATCCTCGGCCGCGCCATCACCGGCATCGCGGCCTTCGCCAACTGAGGCCATGGCGCGCGCAGCCCTCGACGGCATCAAGGTCCTCGACCTGTCCCGCGTGCTCGCGGGCCCGTGGTGCACCCAGATCCTGGCGGACCTGGGTGCCGACGTGGTCAAGATCGAGCGCCCGGGCACGGGCGACGACACCCGCACCTGGGGCCCGCCCTTCCTGAAGGACGCCGCGGGCGCCGACACCCCGCAGTCCACCTACTTCACCGCCTGCAACCGCAACAAGCGCAGCGTCACCGTGGACATGGCCGCGCCCGAGGGCCAGGCCCTGCTGAGGAAGATGGCGCTGCAGGCCGACGTGGTGGTGGAGAACTTCAAGACCGGCGGGCTGAAGCAGTACGGGCTGGACCCGGAGAGCCTGCGCGCCCTCAACCCGCGGCTGGTGTACTGCAGCGTCACCGGCTTCGGCCACGACGGCCCGTACGCCGAGCGCGCCGGCTACGACCTGATGATCCAGGCCATGACCGGCATGATGAGCATCACCGGCCGGCCCGACGCCGAGCCCGGCGGCGGCCCGCTGCGCGTGGGCGTGGCGCTGACGGACCTGTTCACCGGCTGCTACGCGGCCACCGCCGTCCTCGCCGCGCTGCGCGTGCGCGACGCCACCGGCGAGGGCCAGCACATCGACATGGCGCTGCTCGACGTCGGCATGGCCATCCTGGCCAACCAGGCCAGCGCCTTCCTCAACACCGGCCAGCCGCCGCAGCGCCAGGGCAACACGCACCCCAGCCTGGCGCCCTACCAGGACTTCCCGACGCGCGACGGCGCGATGCTGCTGGCCATCGGCAACAACGGCCAGTTCGCGCGCTTCTGCGAGGCCGCCGGCAAGCCGGACTGGGCGGCCGACGAGCGCTTCGCCAGCAACAGCCTGCGCGTGAAGCACCGCGAGGTGCTGATCCCGCTGATGGAGACTGTCACCCGCACCCGCAGCACCGCCGAGTGGGTGGCGCTGCTGGAGGACAAGGCCGTGCCCTGCGGCCCCATCAACGACATCGGCCAGGCTTTCGAGGACGCGCAGGTGAAGGCGCGCGGCCTGGCCGTCACGCTGCCGCGCGACGCCGGCGACGGCATCGCCGCCATCGCCGGCGTGGCCAGCCCGCTGCGCCTGGCGGCCACGCCGCCCGTGCTGCGCCGCGCGCCGCCGGCGCTGGGACAGCACACCGACGAGGTGCTGGTCGAGCTGGGCCTGGGGCGCGAGGAGATCCAGGCCCTGCGCCGCGGCGGCGTGGTCTGAGCCCCGTCAGCCGGCAACCGCCGGCCGCGGCGCCTCGCGGCGCACCAGGTACAGCCCGCTGGCCACGATGACGGCGGCGCCGGCCAGCGTCCAGCCGTCCGGCGCGGCGTGCCACACCAGCCAGTCCAGCGCGATGCCCCAGGCCAGCGCGCTGTACTCGAAGGGCGCGATGGCGGCCGCCTGCCCGTGGCGGAAGGCCTCGGTGATCGCCAGCTGCCCCAGGAAGCCCGACACCGCCAGGGCGGCCAGCATCGGCGCGTGCTCGGCCCGCACCGGCACCCACTGCGGCAGCGCCAGCAGGCCGGCCAGCGCCAGGCTGGCGGTGGTCCAGAAGACCAGCGTGGCGCTGGGCTCGGTGCGGCTGATCAGCCGGCCCAGCACGTTGGACAGGGCATAGGCCACGGCCGCCGCCAGGATGGCCAGCGCGCCGGCGGAGACCAGCGCGTCCTGCGCCGGCCGCAGCGCCACCACCACCCCGCCGAAGCCGGCGCCGATGGCCACCCAGTGCCGCGGCCGCACCCGCTCGCCCAGCAGCGGCACCGACAGCATGGTGATCACCAGCGGCGCCACGAAGCTGAGCGTGTAGGCCTCGGCCAGGCCCAGCGACTTCAGGCCGGTGGTGAAGAGCACCAGCATGCCGATGGTCAGCACCCCGCGCAGCAGGTGCAGCCCCCAGCGCAGCCGGCGCGAGAACAGCACCGCGCCCTGGCGGCGCCACAGCACGTACAGGCACACCAGCGGCAGGGCCGTCAGCCCGCGCAGCGCGGCGACCTGCAGCGGCGGGAAGTGGCCGGCGAGCGCCTTGAGCAGCGCGTCCATGCAGGCGAAGCAGGCGCAGGCCGCCAGCATCGCGACGATGCCGCGCAGGGTGCCGGCGCTCACCGGACTGCCCTTCGTGCTTCGCCCTGCGGGCGCGAGCACCTTCGGAACGGCCGGGCGGCGCTCATGGATGCCCGCGCCCCGCTGCGGGCGGCATGGCGTGGGGCGGGGCGGGGGCGGACATGCCCGCCATCATCGCAGGCGCATCCCGGCCCGCCTGTCGCCGCGGGCGCGGGCGGCTCAGCCGACCGGCAGCAGGCCGCTGTCCTCCCAGGCGGCCGGCGGCCGGGAGGCCACGGCCTCGGCCGGTGCCGCCGCGTCCACGACCGGCGGCAGGCTCGCCTCCTCGAACACGGCGGCGGCCTCCAGCGCCAGCCGAGCGGCCTCCTGGGCGCGGGCGGCGGCCTGGCGCCAGGCGCTGGCGCGCGGGTTGCCGTGGGCCGAGTCGGAGGCGATGACGCGCAGCGCCGCGTGCAGCGCCTCAAAGGCCGACATCAGCACCAGGCGCGAGCCCCAGTGGTCGGGCGTCACGTCGTAGCTGGCCACCTCGGCGCGCTCGGCCACCGCGCGCTCGGCCGGCGGCAGCTGCCACAGGTCCGCGAGCGGGCGGCACGGCGTCACCACCTCGGCGGCGTTGGCGCGCACGAAGGCGCTGTCGAGCGCGCGGATCGCCAGTTCCAGAGCAGCGATGTATGCCTTCAACTTGTCCACTCCACATCTCCCTGTCGATGATGCCGGTGCAGTATTTCGTTTTACTGCCGATCATCGCACCCGGCAGGCGCCGGGCCGGGGCGGGGATGCGCATTCGTGCCGCCGGCGCCCAGAAAAAAAGCGGCCGGGGGCCGCTCTCGTGGAGGCTGCGACAGGCGCCACTCAGTCGATCAGCTGCGCCTTCATCGCGTAGTAGGTCAGGTCGCTGTTGGTCTGCAGGTTGAGCTTCTCCATCAGGCGCGTGCGGTAGGTGCTGATGGTCTTGACCGACAGCGACAGGTCGTCGCCGATCTTGCCCACCGTCTCGCCCTTGGCCAGGCGCAGGAAGACCTGGAACTCGCGCTCCGAGAGCTGCTCGTGCGGCGCCGCGCTCTCCTTCTTGCCGAGCTGGCTGGCCAGCAGGTCGGCCACGGCGGGGGTGATGTAGCGGCGGCCCAGCGCGATGGTGCGCACCGCCTTGACGATCTCCTCGGGGTCGCACTCCTTGTTGAGGTAGCCGCTGGCGCCCTGGCGGATCAGGTTCATCGCGTAGTGCTCCTCGGGGTAGCCGCTGAGGATCAGGATGCCCACGTCCGGCGCCTTGGCGCGGATCATGGCCAGCGCGTCGATGCCGCTCTGGCCGGGCATGGACAGGTCCATCACCAGCACGTCGATCTCGGTGCCGCGCACCAGGTCGATCGCCTCGCGGCCGGAGGCCGCCTCGCCCTCGACGCGCAGGTCCACCTGGCTGGAAAAGAAGTCGCGCAGTCCTGCGCGCACCACGGCGTGGTCGTCGACGATACCGATCTTGATCATGATGAAAAACTACCTCCGGCAGCTCTTGGGGTTGCTCGGCCGCCGCGGATGCGGCAGCAAGGAGGCAGCATGCCACCGGCAAGGCCCCGCCGGAGGGCGCCGACGCAGGTCGGCGTGTTGTCCTGCACGCGAATGCGCCGGCGGCGCGCGCCGGTGCAGGACGTTGGCGCAGAACAGCCCGTTTCGGCGCCCCCAACGGCAAGGGGCCTCTTGCGAGGCCCCTCGAAGGGTGGCGCGCGGGCGCCGGTTCAGCGGGCGCCGGAGGGCGCCGGGCCGCGGCGCTCCAGGTGGCGGAAGGTGATGCGGCCCTTGGTCAGGTCGTAGGGCGACATCTCCAGCGACACCTTGTCGCCCAGGATGATTCGGATGTGGTTCTTGCGCACCTTGCCGCCGCTGTAGGCGATGACCTCGTGGCCGTTTTCCAGCGTCACGCGGTAGCGCGAATCGGGCAGCACTTCGGTGACGGCGCCCTGCATCTCGATGAGTTCTTCCTTTGCCATGTGACTGAGTCCTTTTCAGTGATCGCGGGCCCGGACGGCTGCGGCGGCCGGCCACGACAAGCGGCCGGCAGGCGTGTGTGGCAGGAGGACGGAGAGACGACGCGCTGGTGTCGTGCGGGGGGCGAAACCCGGGGATTGTAACGCGTTGGCACGATCCTTGCCATGTCCGCGAGGGCGGCTTCGCCGGCGGCGCGCACAATGGATGAACTCCGGCCGCGTGGCCGGAACTACCCTCTATGCCCCAGCCTGCTGCCGCCCGCCTCAAGATCGGCCTCTCGGCCTGTTTCTCGCACGCCGACCCGGCGCGATCGCTCTTCACCAACAAGACCCTGCAGTACGTCGAGCAGTCCATCTGCCACTGGCTGATGTCGGCCGGCGCGATGGTGGTGATGGTGCCCTGCCCGACCGGCGACACGGCGCGCGGCGACACCGCGCTGGCCCACTATGCCGAGTGGCTGGACGGCGTGGTGATGCACGGCGGCGCCGACGTCTGGCCGGGCAGCTACGGCGAGGAGCCGCTCAAGGACGCCTGGATCGGCGACCGCATCCGCGACCTGTACGACATGGCGCTGGTGGAGGCCTTCGCCCAGGCCGGCAAGCCGGTGTTCGGCGTGTGCCGCGGCCTGCAGCTGATCAACGTGGCCTTCGGCGGCACGCTCTACCAGGACATCGAGGAGCAGCACGGCCACCCCGAGACGCTGCGCCACCGCGACCCCGTCGCCTACGACCAGAACTTCCACGCCATCGAGATCGTGCGCGGCACGCGCCTGGCGGCCCTGTACCCGGACGTGCACACGGCGCGCGTCAACAGCATCCACCACCAGGGCATCAAGGGCCTGGCGCCGGGCTTCGAGGTGGAGGCCTGGAGCCTGCCGGACCGCATCCCCGAGGCCATCCGGCGCCGGCCGGACCAGGGCGCGAGCTACATCGCCGCGACCCAGTGGCACCCGGAGTTCCACAAGTACGGCAGCACCGACACCATCAACGACACGCCGATCCTGCACGACTTCCTGTGGGCCTGCGCCACGGCGCGCGTGCAGCCGCGGCGGCCGCACCGCAGCATGCCGGGCCGCATCCGCGACCGCGCCTCGCGCATGCTGCGCCAGGCGCTGCTGCGCCGCTGAGATGGAACGTTGAGCGTCTTGCGTGAAGACCGGGAACGCGAAACGCTCAACGCCAAACACTCCGCACAGGAGAGGTCATCTCAACACGCCGGCCTGGCGCGCCAGGGCGACGGCCTGGGTGCGGCTCCGGGCGCCCAGCTTGAGGTTGATGTTGCGCAGGTGCGTGCGCACCGTGCTGTCGGAGACGAACAGCTTCTCGGCCATGGCGGCGTTGGAGTAGCCGGAGGCCAGCAGCGCCAGCACGCGGATCTCCTTGCGCGTCAGCGGCTCGGGCGGCGCCCCGGGCGCGGGGCCGCCGGCCTCGGCGCCCTCGCCAGCTTCGCCGGCCTCGCCGACCTCGCCGACCTCGCCGAAGGCGGCCAGCAGCTGGGCCGCATGGTCGGCGGCGATCGGGCCGGCCTCGTCCATGCGGCGCGCGTCGGCGTGCAGCCGCCGCAGCAGCGGCGCCAGGGCTGGGCCTTCGTCGAGCAGCAGGCGGCGGAAGCCCTCGCGCGCCAGGTCCTGCAGCACCGCGGCCAGCGTGTCGGCGGCGGCGGGTTCGCCGCCGCGCCACTGCGCCAGCGCCAGCAGGATGCGCAGCTTCAGCCCGCGGTGGCGGCGGCCCTGCGCTTCGGCCTCGGCCTGCAGGGCCTCCAGCCGGCCGCGCGCGGCGCCGGCGTCGCCGAAATGCAGCGCCCAGCGCAGGCGGCCCAAGGCGATGTCCTCCACCTCCTGCGCCTGGAAGCGCAGCCGGCCCACGCGCGCCCACACGGCCGCGTCGTCGGCGCGCTCCAGCGCCTCGGCGGCGGCCTCGCGGTGGCCCTGCAGCAGCACGATGCGCGCCTGCTCCAGCCGCGCACTGGCCGCCACGCGCGGCAGCTGGCGCTCGTGGCCCAGCCACTCCAGCTCGGTCAGCAGGCCGAAGGCGGCGTCGACGTCGCCGCGCAGGAAGGCGATGCGCGCGCGCATGCGGTAGCTGGCGATCAGCATGTCCGGCAGGCCGACGTCGCGCGCCAGCGGCAGGTAGACGTTGAGCAGGTGGTCGGCGGCCTCGCGCTCGTCGGTCTCGTACAGCACGCCGGCATGCAGCACGCCGGCCCAGGCGTTGCCGTGCGTCGGGTTGTACGAGGCGGCGCGCGGCGTGGCGGCCAGGGCGACGCGGAAGCGCGCCGCCGCCTGCCGCAGCCGGCCTTCGGCCAGGTCGAGCACGCCCTCCATCGACTCGGTGTACATGCGGCTGAACAGGCTGCCGGCCTGCGTGCGGCGCGCCGCGTCCACCATGCGGCGCGCCTCGCGCGGCTCGCCGTAGGCCGAGACCACGTGGGTCATCACGTTGGCCAGCATGTTGTCGGCGAAGGGCCGGCAGCTGGGCAGCCGCGCCAGGGCCGCGCGGCCCAGCGGCGCGGCTTCCTCCACCCGGTCCATCATCGCCAGCAGCAGCGGGCGCAGGGCGTTGACGTGGGCCTGCACCGCCGGCTCGGCGCTGGCGCGGCAGGCCGGCGAGGCGTCCAGCCGCTGCTGTGCCTGCCAGGCGCCACGGGTGAAGCAGTCGGCGCACACGGCCACCGCCTGCAGCAGCGGCCGGCCGGCCAGCAGCGCCTCGGGCAGCGCGGCGAACCAGCGCGACAGCAGGCGCATGCGACCCTGCTCCAGCAGCGCCTCCGCGTGCCGGGCCAGCAGGGCCAGCGCGTGCGGGTGGTCGCCGCCTTCCAGCGCATGCTCGATGGCAGGCACGGGGCGGCCTTCGGACTCGTACCAGGCCGAGGCCGCCAGGTGCAGCCGCGCCACCTCGTGCGGCAGCTCCTGCGCCAGCCGGGCGCGCAGGAAGTCGGCGAACAGGCTGTGGTAGCGCCAGGCCCCGGCTTGATCATGGGGCCCCCCGGTCCGAGCTGCGCCCGGACCGCCCCCCGAGGGGGGCAGGAAAGCGTGGGGCGGCCCGGCGCTTTCCTGCGGCAGGGGCGCCAGGAACAGGTTGGCCGCCTCCAGCGCGTGCAGCATGGCGGCGGCGTCGGCGCGCGGCACCAGTGCCTGGCAGGCGCGCGCGTCCAGCGTGCGCAGCAGGCTGGTGCGCAGCAGGAAGTCGCGCACTGCCTCGCCCTGCTGCGCGAGCACGTCCTCGGCCAGGTAGTCGGCCACGGCGCGGTCGGAGCCGGAGAAGCGCTCCACGAAGTCGCTGTGCGGGCCGTGCCGCTCCAGCGCCAGCGAGGCCAGCCACAGGGCGCCGATCCAGCCCTCGGTCTTGAGCAGGAGGCGCGCCACCGCCGCCTGCGGCAGCGGGCAGCCGCGCAGGCGGAAGAAGTCCTCCGCCTCGGCCTGCGAGAAGCGCAGCAGCGCGGTGTCGATCTCCAGCAGCTGGCCGCGCGCGCGCAGCCGGCCCAGCCCCAGCTCGGGCAGCGAGCGCGAGCCGATCACCAGCCGCCCGCGCGCCGGCAGCTGCGCCGCCAGCTGGCGCACCAGGCCGAGCACGGCGTCGCCGTGCAGCAGCTCGAAGTCATCGAGGAAGAGGGCGAAGGGCTGGTCCTCGCGGTCCAGCGCGGCCAGGGCGGCGAAGGCGTCGGCCGGCGCCGCGGCGGCCGGGTCCAGCGCTTGCAGCGCCGCGCCCAGGCACTGCAGGAAGCGCGGCACGTCGTTGTCGGCGGCGTCGAGCGTGAGCCAGGCGGTGGCCAGGCCTTCGGCGTCGAAGTGCGCGCGCAGCTGCTGCATGGCGGTGGTCTTGCCGAAGCCGGCCGGCGCGCGCACCAGCACCACCCGGGCGCGCATCGCCTCGGGCAGGCGCGCGGCCACGCCGGCGCGCGCCACCTGGGCGGCGGCGCGCGGCGGGTTCAGCTTGGCCTGGGGCACGAAGCCGGCGGGACGGGCGGGCGGGGAAGGCATGCGGGGAGAGGGCGGGCGGCGGCGCGGCCGGGCGCAGCGCACTTTCGTCGGTTTGGACGATGGCGGCAAGCCGGGCCGGTGCCTATTCTTGCCCCGATCGACACCAGGAGACGCTGTTCATGCAACTCGACGCATCCGTCGCCGCCGTGGTCACCGGCGGCGCCTCCGGCCTGGGCGCGGCCACCGCGCGCCGGCTGGCCTCGCACGGCGTGAAGGTGGCGCTGTTCGACCTCAACGAAGCGGCCGGCGAGGCGCTGGCACGCGAGATCGGCGGGCTGTTCTGCCGCGTCGACGTGACCAGCGAGGCCGAGGTGGACGGCGGCTTCGCGAAGGCGCGTGCCGCGCACGGGCAGGAGCGCATCCTGGTCAACTGCGCCGGCACCGGCAACGCGGTGAAGACCGCCAGCCGCGACAAGGCCACCGGCGAGATCAAGCACTTCCCGCTCGCCAACTTCGAGCGCATCGTCCAGATCAACCTGGTGGGCACCTTCCGCTGCATCGCCCGGTCGGCGGCCGGCATGCTGACGCTGGAACCCCTGGCCGACGGCGAGCGCGGCGCCATCGTCAACACCGCCTCGGTGGCGGCGCAGGACGGCCAGATGGGCCAGGCCAGCTATGCGGCCAGCAAGGCCGGCATCGTGGGCATGACGCTGCCCATCGCGCGCGACCTGATGGGCGAGGGCATCCGCGTCAACACCATCCTGCCCGGCATCTTCGACACGCCGCTGCTGCAGGGCGCGCCGGACAACGTGAAGGCGGCGCTGGCGGCCTCGGTGCCCTTCCCGAAGCGGCTGGGCCGGCCCGAGGAATACGCGCAGCTGGCCGAGACCATGCTCACCAACGGCTATTTCAACGGCGAGTGCGTGCGCCTCGACGGCGCGATCCGCATGGCCCCGCGCTGACCAACGCATCGATCATCAAGGAGCAAGGAACATGGCAGAAGCCTTCATCGTCGCCGCCACCCGCACGGCCGCCGGCCGGCGCGGCGGCAAGCTCTCGGGCTGGCACCCGGTGGACCTGGCGGCGCAGGTCATCGACGAGCTGGTGCGCCGCGCCGGTGCCGACCCGGCGCTGGTCGAGGACGTGATCATGGGCTGCGTCAGCCAGACCGCCGAGCAGGGCATCAACGTCGCGCGCAACGCGGTGCTGGCCTCCTCGCTGCCCGAGTCGGTGCCCGGCACCTCGGTCGACCGGCAGTGCGGCTCCTCGCAGCAGGCGCTGCACTTCGCCGCGCAGGCGGTGATGAGCGGCAGCATGGACGTGGTGATCGCCGCCGGCGTCGAGAGCATGAGCCGCGTGCCCATGTTCAGCACCAGCGAGATGCCGCGCAAGGCCGGCATGGGCTTCTACATGAGCCCGGCGATGCAGCGGCGCTACCCCGGCGTCGAGTTCAGCCAGTTCATGGGCGCCGAGATGATGGCGAAGAAGTACGGCCTCGCGAAGGACCAGCTCGACGCCTACGCGCTGGAGAGCCACCGGCGCGCCGCCGCCGCCACCGGGGCGGGCCGCTTCGACAAGGAGATCCTGCCGGTGGCCGCACGCAGCGCCGACGGCGGCGCCGAGGGCGAGGGCCAGCCGCACACGGTGGACGAGGGCATCCGCTTCAACGCCACGCTGGAGGGCATCGCCGGCGTCAAGCTGATCCAGGAGGGCGGCCGCTGCACGGCGGCCACCGCCAGCCAGATCGCCGACGGCGCCACCGGCGTGATGGTGGTCAGCGAGCGCGGCCTGAAGGCGCTGGGCGCGAAGCCGCTGGCGCGCATCCACCACATGACGATGCTGGGCCACGACCCGGTGATCATGCTGGAGGCGCCCATCCCCGCCACGCAGGCGGCGCTGAAGAAGGCCGGCATGCGCATCGAGGACATCGACCTGTTCGAGGTCAACGAGGCCTTCGCGCCGGTGCCGCTGGCCTGGCTGCAGGCGACCGGCGCCGACCCGGCGAAGCTCAACGTCAACGGCGGCGCCATCGCGCTGGGCCACCCGCTGGGCGCCTCCGGCACCAAGCTGATGACCACGCTGGTCCACGCCCTGCACCAGCGCGGCGGCCGCTACGGGCTGCAGACGATGTGCGAGGGCGGTGGCATGGCCAACGTCACCATCGTCGAGCGGCTGTGAGCGGCGCGGCGGATACCTCCCAGGCCCTGGCGCGCCTGGAGCGCCAGGGCGACGTGGCCGTGCTCTCGCTGTGCGACGCGGCGCGGCTCAATCCCCTGGGCATCCCGCTGCAGGAGCAGCTGCGCGCCCAGCTGGCCGAGGCCGCGCAGGACACGGCCGTGCGCGCCCTGGTGCTCACCGGCGAGGGCCGCGGCTTCTGCGTCGGCGCCGACCTGTCCGCCATCGCCGAGGCCGGCGAGCCGGGCGACGCGCGCAGCCTCGGCGAGCGCACCGCCGACACCATGCAGCGGCTGTCCAACCGCCTCGTGCTCGACCTGCAGGCGCTGCCGGTGCCGGTGGTGTGCGCCGTCAACGGCGCGGCGGCGGGCGCCGGCGCCGGGCTGGCGCTGGCCGGCGACTTCACGCTGATGGCCGAGAGCGCGTACCTGTACTTCCCCTTCCTGCCGCGCCTGGGCATCGTGCCCGACCTCGGCTCCACCTGGTTCCTGGAGCGCCGCGCCGGCCGCGCCCGCGCGCTGGGCGCCGCGCTGCTGGACGAGCGCATCCCCGCCGCCCAGGCCGTGGCCTGGGGCCTGGCCTGGGCCCAGGTGCCCGACGCCGCCCTGCGCGAACAGGCGCTGGCCCTGGCCGGCCGGCTGGCGCGGCTGCCCGCCCATGCCGTGCTGGAGGCGCGGCGCGCGCTGGACGCCGCCACCACGCGCACGCTGGCCGAGCAGCTGCACTACGAGTCCGAGCGCCAGCGCGAACTGGTCGGCGGCCCGGACTTCCTCGAGGGCGTGCACGCCTTCGCCGCCCGGCGCGCGCCGGTCTTCCCCGGTCGCGGCTGAACGCAACCGCCCGCACCCAAGGAGCACGGCATGTCGTCCCTCTTCGGCCTGATGCAGGACCGCCCGCTGATGATCTCGTCGCTGGTCGAGCACGCGGCGCGCTTCCATCCGCGCACCGAGATCGTCTCGCGCCTGCCCGAGGGCGGCACCCACCGCACCGACTGGGCCGGCATCCGCCGCGCCGCCTGCCAGGTGGCGCACGCGCTGGCGGCGCTGGGCGTGCAGCCGGGCGAGCGCGTCGGCACGCTGGCCTGGAACAGCTGGCGCCACCTGTCGTTGTACTTCGGCGTCTCCGGCACCGGCGCGGTGCTGCACACCATCAACCCGCGCCTGTTCCCGGACCAGATCGCGTACATCGCCAACCACGCGGAAGACAGGGTGCTGTTCTTCGACGTGACCTTCGCGCCGCTGGTGGAGAAGCTCGCGCCGCAGCTCGCGAGCGTGAAGACCTACGTGTGCATGAGCCCGCGCGAGCACATGCCGGCCATCGACGTGCCCGACCTGCGCTGCTGGGACGAGCTGGTCGGCGCGCAGCCCGGCGACTACGCCTGGCCCGAGTTCGACGAGCGCACCGCCTCGTCCCTCTGCTACACCTCGGGCACCACCGGCAACCCCAAGGGCGTGCTGTACTCGCACCGCTCCACGCTGCTGCACTCGCTGATGGAGCTGGCGCCCGACACCTTCGGCCTGAGCTCGCGCGAGACGGTGATGCTGATCGTGCCCATGTTCCACGCCAACGCCTGGGGCACGCCCTACGCGGCCGCGATGGTCGGCGCCCGGCTGGTGCTGCCCGGCCCGCACCTGGACGGCCGGAGCGTGTACGAACTCATGCGCGACGAGCGCGTCACCTTCTCGCAGGGCGTGCCCACCGTGTGGCTGATGCTCTTCCAGTACCTCGACGCCAACCCGGGCATCGACCCGCGCGCGCTCGGCCTCAAGCGCGTGGGCATCGGCGGCGCCGCCGTCTCGCGTGCGATGCTGGAGCGCTTCGAGCAGGGCTTCGGCGTGGAAGTGACGCAGGGCTGGGGCATGACCGAGACCAGCCCCATCGGCGTCATCAGCAAGCTGCTGGCCAGGCACGACGACCTGCCCGGGGAGGAGCTGGTCAAGGTCAAGCTCAAGCAGGGCCGCGGCGTGTGGGGCGTGGACCTCAAGCTGGTGGACGACGCCGGCGAGGTGCAGCCCTGGGACGGCGAGGCGCGCGGCCACCTGCGCGTGCGCGGCCCGTGGATCGCGAGCGGCTACTTCAAGGGCGAGGGCGGCTCGCCCATCGACGAGGAAGGTTTCTTCAGCACCGGCGACGTCGCCACCATCGACCCCGACGGCTTTCTCCAGCTGGTGGACCGGGCCAAGGACGTCATCAAGTCCGGCGGCGAGTGGATCTCCTCCATCGACGTGGAGAACGCCGCCATGGGCCACCCCGGCGTGGCCGAGGCGGCCATCATCGGCGTGGCGCATCCCACCTGGCAGGAGCGCCCGCTGCTCATCGTCGTGCCGCGCGCGGGGCAGGCGGTCGACAAGCAATCCGTGCTCGCCTTCCTGGCCACCCGCATCGCCAAATGGTGGCTGCCGGACGACGTGGTGTTCGTCCAGGAACTGCCCCACACCGCCACCGGCAAGCTGCTCAAGACGAAGCTGCGCGAGCAGTACCGGGACTACGTGCTCCCGGCGGCGTGAGCCTCAGAACAGCCGGGTGAACAGCCAGTACAGCCCGCCCGCCAGCAGCATGGCGGCGGGCAGCGTCAGCACCCAGGCCATGGCCAGGTTGCGCAGCGTGTTCATCTGCAGGCCCGAGCCGTTGGCCGTCATGGCGCCGGCCACGCCGGACGACAGCACGTGGGTGGTGGACACCGGCAGCCCGTACATGTCGGCGGCGCCGATGGTCAGCATCGCCACCACCTCGGCCGACGCGCCCTGCGCGTAGCTCAGGTGCGTCTTGCCGATCTTCTCGCCCACCGTCACGACGATGCGCCGCCAGCCGATCATGGTGCCCAGCCCGAGCGCGATCGCCACCGCCACCTTGACCCACAGCGGGATGAACTTGGTGGCGTCGTCCAGCTCGTGCCGGAACGCGGCCAGCCGCGCCTTCGCGTCGGCGTCGAAGGGCGCCGCGCCGGACTTGTCGAGGTGGCGCAGCGCCTCCGACACCAGGTACATGTCGTTGCGCACGTTCGCCACCGCCTCGGCCGGCAGGCGCGCCAGCGAGCCGTGCGTGCGCACCTGCTCGCCGATGCTGCCGGCCGCTTCCGCCAGCGCCGGCACCAGCGCCGGCGTGAAGGCCTGCGTGCGCACGAAGCCGGTGAGCGTCTCGCGCGCCGCGGCCGGGGTGGTCGTCATGCCGCCGGCCTGCTGCTGCAGGGTGCGCTGCGCCGATTCGGCGACGGCGACGAACTGCGTCACCTCCTGCACCGGCATGGCGCGGTTGAGCGCGTAGGCCATCGGCACCGTGCCCACCAGGATCAGCATGATCAGGCCCATGCCCTTCTGCCCGTCGTTCGAGCCGTGCGCGAAGGACACGCCGGTGCAGGTGAGGATCAGCAGGCCGCGGATCCACCACGGCGGCGGCGTCTCGCCGTGCGGCTCCTCGTACAGCGCGCGGTTCTTCACGAAGGCGCGCAGCGCCAGCAGCAGCAGCGCCGCGCAGGCGAAGCCGACCAGCGGCGACAGCAGCAGCGAATAGCCCACCTTGGCGGCCTGGCTCCAGTCCACGCCGCTGGTGCCGTCGCGCCCGTGCATCAGCGCGTTGGCCACGCCCACGCCGATGATCGAGCCGATCAGCGTGTGCGAGGACGAGGCCGGCAGGCCCAGCCACCAGGTGCCCAGGTTCCACAGGATGGCGGCGATCAGCAGCGCGAACACCATCGCGAAGCCGGCGCCGGAGCCGACCTGCAGGATCAGCTCCACCGGCAGCAGCGAGATGATGCCGAAGGCCACCGCGCCGCTGGAGACCAGCACGCCGATGAAGTTGAACAGCCCCGACCACACCACCGCCACGTTGGGCGGCAGCGAGTGCGTGTAGATCACGGTGGCCACCGCGTTGGCGGTGTCGTGGAAGCCGTTGACGAACTCGAAGCCCAGCGCGATCAGCAGCGCCACGCCGAGCAGCAGGTAGGGCACCCAGGTGGTGCCGGCCGGCATGCCGGCCTCGCGCACGTCGCTGGCCAGGCTCCAGGCGGTGTAGAGCAGGCCGGTGGCCAGCAGGCCGGCGAAGACCACGATCGTCGCGGGGCTGGGGCGGGTGTCGAGCCGGGGGCGGCCCGTGCGGGCGGCCGCGGGCGGCAGCGTGGCGGTGGCTTGGAGGGTGTTCATGGCGGACTTCCGGATGTTGTTGTGTGGTATCGGCGTGACCGCCGCATGCTGCGCCGCCGGCGTGACAGGGCCATGTCAGCGCGGCCGGGCCGGCGCTTTTTTTCGTCCGTTCCGACGATGACGCCCCGGGGCGCGCAGGGCCATCATGCGCACACACATCGACGGCGCTGCGGTGCCAGGAAGGAGACGACGCGATGGCAGGTCCCCTGCAGGGCGTGCGGGTGGTCGAGTTCGCCGGCCTCGGCCCCGGCCCCTTCTGCGCCATGCTGCTGGCCGACCTGGGGGCCGACGTGCTGCGCATCGCGCGGCCCGGCGCCGCGCCCGACGCGCAGGACATCACCACCCGCAGCCGCCGGCAGCTCGGCCTGGACCTGCGGGCGCCCGAGGGGCAGGCTGCGGCGCTGGCGCTGGCCGCCCGGGCCGACCTGCTGGTCGAGGGCTTCCGCCCCGGCGTGATGGAGCGCCTGGGCCTCGGCCCCGAGCCCTGCCAGGCGCGCAACCCGCGCCTGGTCTACGGCCGCATGACGGGCTGGGGCCAGCACGGCCCGCTGGCGCAGGCGGCCGGGCACGACATCAACTACATCGCCATCTCAGGCGCGCTGCACGCCATCGGCCGCGCCGGCGAGGCGCCGGTGCCTCCGCTGAACTACGTGGGCGACTTCGGCGGCGGCGGCATGCTGCTGGCGGTGGGCCTGCTGGCGGCGCTGCACGAGGCGCGCGCCGGCGGCCGGGGCCAGGTGGTCGACGCCGCCATGACCGACGGCAGCGCGCTGCTCTCGGCCTTCATGTACGGCTTCAAGGCCAAGGGCCAGTGGAGCAACCAGCGCGGCGAGAACATGCTCGACGGCGGCGCCCCCTTCTACGACACCTACGCCTGCGCCGACGGCCGCTACGTGGCCATCGGCGCCATCGAGCCACAGTTCTACGCCGAGCTGCGCGCGCGCTGCGGCATCGAGGACCCGCTGTTCGACGGCCAGATGGACGCCGCCCGCTGGCCGCTGCTCAAGCTGCGCCTGGCCGACGTCTTCCGCACCCGCACCCGCGACGAGTGGTGCGCGCTGCTGGAAGGCAGCGACGCCTGCTTCGCGCCGGTGCTGGACTGGGACGAGGCACCCGCCCATCCGCACAACCGGGCGCGCGGCACCTTTGTCGAGACCGGCGGCGTCGTCCAGCCGGCGCCGGCGCCGCGCTTCTCGCGCACGCCCTCGGCGCCGCCGGCGCTGCCCCGGGCGGCCACGCTCGACGAGGCGCTGGCCGCCTGGGGCGCCTGAACTCCACGACGAGGACCACCATGCCATTGCAGTTCGAACGCTCCTGGCGCAACGAGGAACTGGACGCGCTGCGCGACACCGCCGTGCGCTTCATCGAGGCCGAGATGCAGCCGCAGGACGAGGCGGCCCGCAAGCGCGGCCACGTCGGCCACGCCCTCTGGCGCCGCGCCGGCGAGCTGGGCCTGCTGTGCACCGACATCCCCGAGGAATACGGCGGCGGCGGGGGCGACTTCCGCCACGAGGCGGTGATCCACGAGGAGATGGCGCGCCGCGGCCTCACCGGCATGAGCAACTCGGTGCATTCCATCGTCGCGCACTACCTCCTCAACCACGGCACCGAGGAACAGAAGCGCCGCTACCTGCCGGCCATGGCGCGGGGCGAGCTGGTCGGCGCCATCGCGATGACGGAGCCCGGCGCCGGCTCCGACCTGCAGGGCATCCGCACCCGCGCCGTGCGCGACGGCGACGGCTACGTCATCGACGGCAGCAAGACCTTCATCACCAACGGCTTCCTCGCCGGCGTGATCCTGGTGGTGTGCAAGACCGACCCGTCGCAGGGCGCGCGCGGCACCTCCATCCTGATCGTCGAGACGAAGGACTGCGCCGGCTTCAAGGTCGGCCGCGTGCTCGACAAGATGGGCATGAAGGCGCAGGACACCTCCGAACTCTTCCTCGACGGCGTGCGCGTGCCGGCGGCCCACCTGCTCGGCGGGCAGGAAGGGCAGGGCTTCTTCCAGCTGATGAGCGACCTGCCCTACGAGCGCCTGATCATCGGCCTGGCGGCCGTGGCCTGCATGGAAGGCGCCTACGAGGCCACGCTGGCCTACGTGCGCGAGCGCCAGGCCTTCGGCCGGCCCATCGCCGAGCTGCAGAACACCCGGTTCAAGCTCGCCGAGGCGGCCACGCAGATCATGGTCGGCCGCGCCTTCATCGACCGCTGCGTGGAGCGGCTGGTGGCCGGCACGCTCGACACCGCCACCGCCTCCATGGCCAAGCTGTGGGGCTCCGAGGCGCAGGGCCGCGTGCTCGACGAGCTGGTGCAGCTGCACGGCGGCTACGGCTTCATGAACGAGTACATGGTCACCCGCATGTACGCCGACGCGCGCGTGCAGCGCATCTACGGCGGCACCAGCGAGATCATGAAGGAGGTGATCTCGCGGGCGCTGTGACGGCCGCCGGCGCGTGCCGGAAGGACATCGCCCGAGACTGCGTCAGGTGCCGTGGATCACGCGGGCCGCCAGCGCGTGAAGCGCCGAGTGCGGCAGGGCCAGGGTCTCCAGGATGTCGAAGTGTCGGCAGCCCGGGACCGGCTCGCACACCGGCGTGCGGTCTGTTCCCCAGTGCGCGCGCAGCAGCGTGGTCTGGCGCAGGAACTCCGCGGATTCCTCGCCGCCCACCACGGCATGGACCTGGACGCCCGGAGCAGGCTGGCGCCGGATGGGGCTGAGCCGCCGGGCGGCGTCCTCGCCGAGCCGCAGGTCGCCCTTGAGGAAGGGGACCTGCCGGATGATCTCCAGATCGAAGAGGCCCGAAATGCACAGCGCATGCCGCACGGGTGCGGCGGGCGCGCCGTCCTCGCCTTCGGACAGCAGCATCGCCGCCAGGTGCGCGCCGGCGGAATGCCCCACCAGGCTGATGCGCTGCGGGTCGCCTCCGAAGTGCCGGATGTTCTGCGCCACCCATGCCACGCCGCGACGGACCTGCGCGACGATGTCCTCGATGCGGACCTGCGGGCACAGGTCGTAGTTCAGCAGGACCACGGCCGCGCCCGTGGCGACGAGCGCCGGCACCAGGAAGGCGTGGGGGGACTTGTCCGATCCGCGCCAGAAACCCCCGTGGATGAACACGGCCACCGGCGCATCGGCCTCCCTGGCGGGAAAGACGTCCAGGTGCTGTCCGGGCGACGGCCCGTACCGGAGGTCGAGGTGGCAGAGGTGGCTCCGCCGGACCTCGTCGGAGCGCTGCGCCCAGGCCGCGAACAGGAGGCCGGGTTCAGGCAGGCTGCGCAGGGCGTTGTATTGCGCATCCAGCCAGTGATCGCGGGAAAGAGCCATGTGCGTACGGACGGCGGGGCCGGGTGGGACGGCGATGCGGACCGCCCGCTACTGCCGGGTCCATCCGGAGCCGGCGACGATCGGCGCCCAGCGCTTCGTTTCCTCCGTGATGCGCTCGCGCAGTTGCTGGGGCGTCGAGGGTCGCGGCTCGAACACCAGCTCGCCCATGCGCCGCTGGACCTTGGCCGAGCCCAGGGCCTTGCCCAGCACCTCGTTGAGGCGCGCCACGGTGGCCGCCGGGGTGCCGGCCGGCGCGAACATGCCCACCCAGAAATCGATCCGCATGGGGTAGCCCAGTTCGGTCGTGGTGGGAATGTCGGGCAGCAGCGAGGAGCGGCGCTGCCCCACCATGGCGATGATCTTCAGCCTGCCCGCCCGGTGGAATTCCAGGAAGTCGCCCAGCGCGGTGATTCCGGCCGCCAGGTGGCCGCCGGCCAAATCCTGCACCATGGGCACCGAGCCACGGAACGGCACCGTGGACAACGGCACGCCCAGCTGCCTGTTCATGGCATCGATCTGGAACTGCGGCTTGCTGCCGGCGGCCGAGACGCCGATGACGCCTTTCTGGGCATCGGCCTTCGCGGCCGCCAGCAGCCCGGCCATGTCCTGGATGCCGCTGGCCTGGCTCACCGCCAGCGCCCCCGCGTAGTCGGCCACCAGCCCGACCGGCGCGAAATCCGCGTTCACGTCGAAGCCGGGGTTGGCCAGGGTCAGCGGCAGGATCACCGCGGTGTGGTCCGGCGCGATCATCAGCGTGCGCCCATCGGGCGCGGCGCGCTTGAGTGCCCGGGCCGCCAGCTGGCCGCCGGCGCCCGTCAGGTTCTCCACGTTCACGGCGACGTTGAGCTGCTCGCGCATCTGCTCGGCCACCTCGCGCGCCACCACGTCGATGGTGCCTCCGGCCGGGAAGCCCACCAGGATGCGGAGGGGCCCCGACGGGAAGTCGCTGGCGGCCCATGCGGGGCACGACGACGCGACGGCGGACAGGGCGAGCGCGCCGATCATGCGGCGGAAGAAGGAGAGGGTCTTCATGGCGAGGGCGGGGTGGAGTGGGAAGGGAAGGCAGGAGGGCGGCGGAAGCGGCGCCGTGGCGCGGATCAGCCGGGCAGGAGAAGGTCGCGGGACACCGTGCGTGCGTCGATCTCGATCTCCAGGTCCCGGACGGGCGGGCGCACCCAGTGCCACCCCAGCCCGCCCGCCAGCGCGCCGCGCCGGGCCAGCTCCGCATGCATCAGGTGGTGCAGGTCGTGCACGGTGTAGAGCCGGGTGTCGGCGACGTCGCGCCACTGCAGGCCCATCGCGGCGAAGCGGGATTCGAGGTCGCCCAGGGCGAAACGGAGCTTGTCGGCCAGCGCGTCGGGCGTGGTCTCGCCCAGCCGCACGATGTTGTCGCGGTAGCCCGGGCGGTCCGGGCACTCGGCGGCGCCCGACGTCACGAAGTCGCGCCGACCTTGCGGCACCTGGGCCGGCACCGTGTAGCTGAAGGCATGGAAGCTCGGCTGCGCCGGGGCGTCGCAGGCCGGCACCAGGTTGCACCGGGCCACCGGGTTGACGTCGTTCCCGAAGATGCCCCAGGCCGCCAGCGGCTCGACGTACGCGCGGTTGAAGGCCACGAATGCCGTTTCGTCCATCGGCTCGGGCGAGCGCAGCTCGCAGGCGCACAGCGCCGCGAGGGGGCGGCCCAGCGCGCCCAGGTGGGCGCGGATGCGGGCGAAGCCTTCGGCCAGCGCGACCGGGTGCCGGAAGCGCGCGCGCTCGATGGCGAACCCCTCGGCGGCGCAGACGGCGGCCGAGTACTGGAAACCTCCGGGGAGGTAGCGGTAGTCCCCCGCGGAGGACAGAAGGGTGCTGCTCACTGTGGCTCGCTTCATTTACTACGTATACGTATTATTAGGCCACGAAAAGCGGCGCGGTGCAAACATCGTGGAGCGGCGCGCCGGCCGCGGCGCTCAATCGAAGCGCAGCATCTTGCGCAACAAGCCGACGAGCTGCTTGCGCTCCGCCGGGCTGAGGTGGCGCGCGACCGCATCGCGGTACTCGGTCGCCTTGGCCATGGCCTCGTCCAGCGCCTGCCGGCCCTCCTGCGTCAGGAAGAGACAGAAGCTGCGCGCGTCGGCGCTGGAGCGCTCGCGCCGCAGGAGGCCCTTGGTGACGGAGCGCTGGACCAGGTCGCTGCAGGTGTTGAGGTCCAGCCCGATGTCCTGTGCCACCTCGCTCTGCGATCCGCCCGGCCGCTGGTCCACCGCGACCATGAGCGCGAGCTGCCTCGATGTCAGGGCCGTGCCGTAGATCTTCGCGAACAACGCATCCGCCTCGAAATGGGCGCGGCGCAGCAGGTAGGGAAGATGGTCTTGCAGTTGGAAGCGGCGAGTCGGCATCGATGCGGCGGAGGACATCCAGGCAGGGGCGGCGCGGTCGAGTCTAATGGCCGGCTCCTGCCTGCCGCTTCCCAGAAGGACACGAGACCATGGCCCTTTCCGAGCTCGACCCCGCCCGCGTGCGCCTGCACATCGACGACGCCGGCATCGCCGACGTGATGCTGGCCCGCCCCGACAAGATGAACGCGCTGGACCCGGCGATGTTCGACGCCCTCAACGACACCATCGCCCGGCTGCGCGAGGCGCGCGGCCTGCGCGCCGTGGTGCTGCACGGCGAAGGCCGCGCCTTCTGCGCCGGGCTCGACATGGGCAGCATGGCCGGCACCGCGCAGGGCGGCGGCTCCGCCGGCATCCGCGCGCTGGAGGCGCGCACGCACGGCCTGGTCAACCGCTTCCAGCACGTGGCCTGGGGCTGGCGCGAGCTGCCGGTGCCGGTGATCGCCGCGGTACATGGCGCGGCCTTCGGCGGCGGCCTGCAGGTCGCGCTGGGCGCGGACATCCGCATCGCCGCGCCCGACGCGAAGCTCAGCGTGATGGAGATCAAGTGGGGCCTGGTGCCCGACATGGCCGGCTGCGCGCTGCTGGCGCCGCTGGTGCGCGGCGACGTGCTGCGCGAGCTGGTCTACACCGGCCGCATCGTCGACGGCGCCGAGGCGGCGGCGCTGGGCCTGGTCACCCGCACCGGCGCCGCGCCGCTGGACGACGCGCGCGCCCTGGCGCGGCAGATCGCGGCCAGCAGCCCCGACGCCATCCGCGCCGCCAAGCGGCTGATGGCCCTGGCCGAGACCGCCGCGCCGGCCGAGGTGCTGCTGGCCGAGGCGCGCGAGCAGCAGGCGCTGATCGGCAGCCCCAACCAGGCCGAAGCGGTGCGCGCCGGGCTGGAGAAGCGGCCGGCCCGCTTCGCCGACGCCTGAGGCGGCGCGGGCTACGGCGCCGCGGCGGCAGCGGCGCCGCGCGCCAGCTGCTCCCGCAGCACGTGCTTCATGATCTTGCCGGTGGGCGTGCGCGGCAGGCTCTCGCAGACGATGAACTCGCGCGGGATCTTGTAGCGCGCCAGCCGCGTCGCGAGGAAGGCGCGCAGCGGCTCGGCGTCGAGCACGGCGCCTTCGCGCGGCACGACGAAGGCGATCACCGTCTCGCCCCATTCCGGGTGCGGGCGGCCGACCACCGCCACGTCCGACACGTCGGCATGCGCCGACACGGCGTCCTCCACCTCCTTGGAATAGACGTTCTCGCCGCCGGTGATGATCATGTCCTTGGAACGGTCGACCAGGAACAGGTAGCCGTCCTCGTCCACCCGCGCCAGGTCGCCCGAGCGGTACCAGCCGTCGGCCATCACGCTCGCGGTGGCCTGTTCGTCGTGCAGGTAGCCCTGCATGGTCGACTGCGCCTTGATCCAGATCTCGCCCGTCTGGCCGGGCCCGGCATCGGCGCCGCTGCCGTCCGCCAGGACCACCCGCATGTCCACACCGGGGATGGCGGTGCGCCCGATCGAGCCGGCCTTGGCCAGCTGCTCCTCCGGGTAGAGCACCGTGCCGGCGGGGCCGGTCTCGGTCATGCCGTAGACCTGGAAGAAGCGGTCGCACCGGTAGGCCTGCGCCAGCCGCCGGGCCACGTCGGCGCCGATCGGGCCGCCGCCGTAGGCGAAGGCGCGGATCGAGCCGAGGTCGAAGCGGTCGAAGTCGGGCACGGCCTGCAGCGGCATCGTGAACGACACCGGCGCGCCGAAGAACAGCGTGACCTTCTCGTCCTGGATCGCCTCCAGGAAGGCGCGCGGGTGGTACTCGCGCAGCAGCACCACCGTGCCGCCGACGCAGAGGGTGCCCATGAACCAGTTGTTGAGCGGCGACGAGTGCCAGATCGGCATCGCGACCAGCGTGCGCTCGTCGCGCGTCATCGACAGCGAGACCGCGGTGCTCAGCCCGACATGGCAGACGTTGCGGTGGCTGTGCAGGCATCCCTTGGGCTTGCCGGTGGTGCCCGAGGTGTAGAGGATCTCGGCGACGTCGTCCTCGTCGGGCTCGATGCCGTCCACGCCCTCGCTCTGCGCCGCCAGGGCCGGGAGGAAGGGCCGGCCCGCGACGGCGCGGTCGAGCGACAGCGCCGGCACGGCGGCGGACAGCCGGTCGACCACGCCGGCCAGCTCGCCGGCGAACAGCAGGACGCCCGCGCCCGAATGCCCGAGCACGTAGTCGACCTCGGGTGCCTGCATCTTGTGGTTGACCGGGATCACCACGCAGCCCAGGCGCCACGCGCCGAGCATCGACAGCACGACGTCGGGCGTGTTGAAGCCCATGACCGCGACCTTGTCCCCGCGCCGCAGCCCCTGCGCGGCCAGGGCGCCGGCGACGCGGCGCGACTGCTGCGCGACCGCCGCGTAGCTCCAGCCCTCGCCCTGGTAGCGCAGGAAGGGCTTGCCGGCGTACTTGCGCACATTGCTCTCGAAGAGCGAAACGATGTCCATGGTGGTGTCTCCTGCGCCTCCCGGCGCTGCGGCCGCCCTGCGGCCCCGGCCCGGGGCGGGCGCCGGCGGCGAGCTTAGCCCCGGTGCGCCGGGGCAGAAACACACATTTGCGACAGTTCCGGGCGCCGCGGCTGCGCGTTTTCCCTCGCGCCGCCGCTCAGCGCGCGGCCGCCTCCGGCATCAGCGTGATGCGGTGGTAGGCGAGCGCCACCAGCCCCTGGGCCTCGAGCTTGCGCAGCTCCAGGTGGACGCGCTGGCGCGAGGCGCCCACCGCGGCGGCCAGGTCGCTCTGCGCGATGCTGAGCGCGATGCGTCCCTGCGCGTCGCGGCGGCCGTGCTGCTCCGCCAGCCGCCACAGGTGCGCATGCACCTTGGCGCCGAGCGTGCGGTGGCCGCTGGCCTCGATGACCTCGAACAGCTGCAGCAGGCGGTAGCTCAGCGCCGTCGCGATGCCGATGGCCGCGGCGGGGTCGTCCCGCACGATCTCGATGAAGTCCTCGCGCGCCACGTGCAGCGTCGCCGCGGGCCCGTCGGCCATGATGTTGACCGCGAAGGGCATGCCGCCGAGCACGTTCGGCGTGCCGAACAGCTCGTGGTCCCTGAGCCAGCCCAGCAGGTTCTCCTCGCCGTCGGCCATGATCGTCGACGCGCGCAGCCGCCCCTCCAGCACGATCATCACCGCGTCGATGTGGTCGCCGCGCCGCACCACGTACTGCCGGCGCCGCCAGGCCCGCCGCACGCCGGCCCGGAACAGGCTCCGGACGGTCTCCTCCGGCAGGTGGGACAGCACCGGACCGTCGCCGTAGGCCGGCGGTTGCGCATCTAGCTGCATCTGCGTGTCCTCGGTATCCGACGCGCCCGCCGCAGGGAGCGCGCGTCGCGGGAAAACCATGACGGGCCGGCCGCCACATTGTCACCATCGTGGAAGTCGGCCTGCCGGCGTGTCCCTATCGTCCCTGCGCATTCCCATGCCCGAAGGAAGAGGAGCCGATGGCGTCCGCCATCCGGCACGCAGCCATGAAAAGTGCACCCGAAGAGCAGATCCGTCCGCCGTGCGGCTTGCACACGGCGCTGGAAATCCCCAGGGCCGTGCTCGAGGCCGCCGTCCTGCCGCTGGCCTGGCCGCGCCTCGCATCGGCGCCGCGGGGCGATGGACACCCGGTGCTGCTGCTGCCGGGCTTCATGGCCAGCGAGCGCTCCCTGATCGGCCTGCGCGCCTATCTGGCCTCGCGCGGCCACGCCGTCCACACCTGGAAGCAGGGCCGCAACCTGGGTCTGCGCGAAAAGACGGTCGAGGCGCTGGATCGCCTGATCGAGCAGCTGCACGAGCGCCACCGACGCAAGGTGAGCCTCGTCGGATGGAGCCTCGGCGGGCTGTTCGGCCTGTGCGCGGCCCACGCGGCACCGCAGCGCGTGCGCTCGCTGATCACCCTCGGCAGCCCCGTGGCGCCGCAACTCGGCGAGAGCAGCGCGGCGCGCCCGGTGCTGGCGCTGTACCGCGCCGTCTCCTTCCCCGAGAGTCCGGAAGCGCACCTGGCGCGCGCGGCCGTGCGGGACGCCATCTCGGCGCCGCCCGAACTGCCGATCTCGTGCCTGTACTCGCACAGCGACGGCGTGGTGCCCGTGCACGAAGCCCGCATCGCCAGCACATCGGCGCTGCACGAGAACATCGCCGTGCCGGGCAGCCACCTGGGCCTGGGCTTCAACCCCGCGGTCCTGTGGACCGTGGCGCAGCGGCTCGCCCAGCCCGAGGACGGGTGGCGGCGCTTCGTTCCCGGTCCGGCGCAGGCCGTTCCGGCCGGCAGCCGCTGCGTGCCCGGCCGCGCCTGAGGCGCGCCGCCGGGCCTGCATTCCAGAACAAGAGGAGACAACATGCGCCACATCGACATTCGCCAGCTCGCCGACGATGCCCGCTTCAGCCGCCTGCACGGCCGGGTGCTGTTCTGGTGCGCCCTGATCATCCTGGTCGACGGCTACGATCTCGCCGTCGCGGGCGTCGCGCTGCCGTCCATCATGAAGGACATGGGCGTGGACGGCACCACCGCCGGCTTCATGGCCAGCTCGGCGCTGTTCGGCATGGCCTTCGGCGCCATGTTCCTCGGCACGCTGGCGGACAAGATCGGCCGCCGCTGGACCATCTCCATCTGCATCTTCCTCTTCAGCGCGTTCACCGCCGCGGCAGGCTTCACCACGGAGCCGATCTCCTTCAGCACGACGCGCTTCATCGCGGGCCTCGGCCTGGGCGGGGTGATGCCGAACATCACCGCCGCCATGACCGAGTACGCGCCGAGGAAGCTCCGGGCGCGGCTGGTGACGCTGATGTTCTGCGGCTACGCCCTCGGCGGCATCCTGGCCGCCCTGATCGGCAAGCAATTCATCGAGGTCCGGGGATGGCAGTCCGTGTTCTTCGCGGCGGGACTGCCGCTCGTGCTGATCCCGCTGATCCTGAAGAACATGCCGGAATCGCTCGCCTACCTGGTCGCGCGCGGCGACGACACGCACCTGCGGCAGATCGCGAACCAGCTGCAGCCCGGCCTGGCGGCCGGCACGGCGGATCGCTTCGTCGTGCCGGCGGAGGATGCCGGCCATGCGGGCGCATCCATCGGGCAGCTGTTCCAGGACGGCCGTGGCGTGAGCACGGCCATGTTCTGGATCGCCTTTTTCACCGGCCTGTTCACGATGTACGCGCTGGGCTCCTGGCTGACCAAGCTGATGGCCATGGCCGGCTACAGCCTCGGCTCGGCGCTGACCTTCACCATCGTCTTCAACGCCGGCTCCATCGTCGGCGCGCTGGCCGGGGGCTGGCTGGGGGACAAGCTCAACATCAAGTGGGTGCTGGCGGTGATGTGGGCCCTCGGCGCGGTGGCCCTGGCCCTGATGGGCCACCGGCTGGACGGTCTGGCGCTGATGGGCCTCATCGCCTTGGTCGGCGCCACCACCGCCGGCACGCAGGCGCTGGCCTACGCCTACATCGGGCAGTTCTATCCGATGGCGATCCGCTCCACCGGCATCGGCATGGCTTCGGGCATCGGCCGCGCCGGCGGCATCGCCGCGCCGATCATCATCGGCTTCCTGGTCTCCCTGCAGCTGCCGCTGCCGCAAAACTTCCTGGCGATCGCGCTGGCCTGCGCCGTTGGCGCCGTGGCGATCGCCTGCGTCAACCACCGCCGCTGCGCCTCGCTGCACGGCGGCGATGCCGCCGAGGCGCCGGCGGCCGCGGCGCTGGCCCGGGGCCGCCAGCCGATGCCGCAGGCGGCGCGTCGCCATCCCTGATGCGCGCGGCCCGGGTGCCGCGGCGTCCGTGTCGACGCGGACGAGCCGGGCTGCACCGGCACCGGGATGGCCGGCGGCCCCCTCTGCGCGTCGCTGTCCCACGGTCGCTCCGGCGCCGGTACGAAGGCAGGCGCCGGTGCCGCTCAGGCCCAGGCGGCCCGCAGCAGCGCGGCCGGGTCGGCGGTGCCGGCGGTGATGCCGGTGACCGGCCCCCAGTCCGGGTCGAAGCGGCTGCCGATGAAGGCCGACGACGCCTCGCTGCCGGCGTGCTGCAGCATCAGGCAGGCCTGCACCGCCAGCGCCAGGCGCTGCGTGAAGCGGCGCGCCTGCGGCTCCAGCGCCTCCGGCGTGCCCTGGATGGCGCTGCGCAGCCAGTGCACGTGCGCCAGCACCGCCGGCGCCTGCGAGGCCACGTCCTGGAGGTGGTCGAGCACGCGGTGCGCATCGTCCGGATGGCGGGCCACGGCGCGCAGCACGTCCAGGCACATCACGTTGCCCGAGCCTTCCCAGATCGAGTTGACCGGCGCCTCGCGGAACAGCCGGCCCATCGGCCCGGTCTCCACGTAGCCGTTGCCGCCGAAGACCTCCATCGCCTCGCCCGTCAGGCCGACGGCGCGCTTGCAGTTCCAGAACTTGGCGGCCGGCGTGACCAGGCGGCGCCAGGCTGCGTCCAGCGGATCGGCCGAGCCGAAGCGCGCCGCCAGGTCCATCGCCAGCAGCGTGGCGGCCTCGGACTCCAGCGCCATGTCGGCCAGCAGCTGCGTCATCAGCGGCTGCTCGGCCAGCGCCTTGCCGAAGGCGTGGCGCTGGCGGGCGTAGTGCAGCGCCTGCACCAGCGCCTGACGGATGAAGCCGGCGCTGGACAGGGCGCAGTCCAGCCGCGTATAGGTGGCCATCTCGATGATGGTGGAGATGCCGCGGCCCTCCTCGCCGACCAGAATGCCCCAGGCCTGGTGGAACTCCACCTCGCTGCTGCTGTTGGAGCGGTTGCCGACCTTGTCCTTCAGGCGCTGGATGTGGATGGCGTTCTTGCTGCCGTCTGGCCGCCAGCGCGGCACGAAGAAGCAGCTGGCGCCGCGCTCGGCCGTCTTGGCCAGCACCAGGTGGCCGTCGCACATCGGCGCCGAGAAGAACCACTTGTGGCCGGTGATCAGGAACTCCGGCCCCCAGGCGCCGTCCTCCCAGGGCTGCGCGCGCGTGGTGTTGCTGCGCACGTCGCTGCCGCCCTGGCGCTCGGTCATGCCCATGCCCACCGTCATCGAGCGCTTCTGCTCCAGGGGCAGGTCGCGCGGGTCGTGCTCGAGCGACGCCAGCCGGTCGCGCGTGGCCTCGTACAGCGGCGCGTTCAGGCGCATCAGCGGGATGCAGGCCTTGGTCATCGTGGTCGGGCAGGTGGAGCCCGACTCGATCTGGCTGTGCATGAACAGCGAGGCGCCATAGGCCGGCCAGGCGCCGGGCCGGTCCTCGAAGAAGGGCAGGTTGGCGATGCCGTTGCGCCGCGCGATGGCCATCATGGTGTGCCACGCCGGATGGAAGCGCACCTGGTCGATGCGCTCGCCGGTGGGGGAGTGGGTGTGCAGCTGCGGCTCGAAGCGGTTCGCGTCCTCGGCGGCGCGCAGCGTCGCCTCGGCGCCGTACTCGGCGCCCTGGCGCAGCAGTTCCTCGTCGCGCCAGCCGGCGCCGCCGCGCAGCACGGCGCGGCGCAGCACGGGATCGCCGGCGTAGAGGTTGTAGTCGGCCAGTTCGGGGACCTGGTTGTGCGGGTGGATGCCGGTCATGGTGCTTCCTTTCGTCGGCCGGGGCCGGCCGGGCTGGTCGGGGCGCGTCTCCGGAGGCGCTGCCCGGGCCCTGGCGGCGTTGCAGAATGCGGTGCGAGGCTCGCCGCAGCGCGGAAAAAATTCTAGGAACTAGGCCTGCCCGAGGTGTTCGGGTTTCTGATCCGATGAGCGCCAAGCCACCCCGTCGTCCGACACCCGCCGCCCCGAGGAGAAGGCCGCGCCAGTCGCGGGCGCACCACACGGCGCGCGCCCTGCGCGAGGCCTTTGTTCGGCTTTGGGCCGAGCGCGCCTACGCCGACATCACCATCCGCGAGATCGTGGCCGTGGCCGGCACCGGCCTGGGCAGCTTCTACGAGTACTACGCCGGCAAGGACGACCTGGCCCGGGTGTGCCTGCACCTGCGCTCCAAGGAACTGCTGCTGGCCCTGCGCGCGGCCGTGGCGGCGCACGCCGGGCAGCCGCTGGAGCGCATCGTCGCCGCCGCGGTGGCCTCGCAGGTCGAGGCGCACCGCGCCGCGCCGCGCGAGTGGGGCGAGCACTACGTGCTGGAGCGGCACCTGTCGGCGCCCGAGGCCTACCGCAAGATGTACGAGCGCTTCGTGAACGAGTGGGCGGCGGCACTGGAGGCGGCCAGCGACCTGCCGGCCGCCTGCCCCGTGCGCGAGGCGGCGCGAGTGAGCCAGACCGTGATGTACGGCCTGTTCGCCCACACCTACATCGGCACCGGCGGGCGGCCCGACGTGCAGGCGCTGGCGCGCCAGGCGTGCACCGCCATCGTGGCGTACGTGCGGGCCGCGGCCGCGCCGCAGCGGTGAACCGGCCGGGCCGGCCGGCCCGTCAGCGCCCGGACTTGTTGCGCACGCCGCTCACGCCGGCATCGATGGTGCCGAACACTTCCACGCCGCTGCGCGTGGACGCGGCGGGCGCGCCGTCGCCGCCGGGGCTCGCGCATCCCGCGGCCAGCGCCGCGGAAGCCAGCGCGCACAGGGCCAGGAGCAGTCGCATGGGGCCCTTCATGCTGCCGGCCGTCCGTAGTGCGCCGTGAAGCTGGCCTTGCCCAGCAGGTTGGCGTTGATCATGAAGCCGGCCAGCGCGGCCGTCGGGTCCGGCGGCAGCTCCAGCTTCTCGGCGCCCAGCGCGTACACGGTGAAGACGTAGCGGTGCGGCTTGTCGCCCGGCGGCGGGCACATGCCGCCGAAGGCGGACACCCCGTAGTCGATGCGGATGTGCGAGGCGCCGGCCGGCAGGTTGGCGCCGCCGGCGGCGCCGGCATCGGCCTTCAGCTCCGTCACGTTCGCCGGAATGTCCACCACCATCCAGTGCCAGAAGCCCGAGCCGGTGGGCGCGTCCGGGTCGTACACGCTGACGGCGAAGCTCTTCGTGCCCGCCGGCGCACCGCTCCACTTCAGCGCGGGCGACCTGTTCTCGCCGCTGCAGCCGAAGCCGTCGAACTCGAAGCGCGGGTCGATGGTGCCGTCGGCGGCGATGTCGGGGCTCTCGAGGGTGAAGCTCATGGTCTGGTTTCTCCTTGCGTGAGAAGGGGCTCAGGCGCCCTTCGTCAAATGCTTGCCGGCGATGCCCGCCAGCTCGAACATGCCGACGCTGTCCTTGCCGAGCACGGCCCTGAGTTTGGCATCGGCCCGGATGGTGCGCTTGTCGGCCGGGTCCTGCAAACCGTGGGCCTTGATGTAGTCCCACAGCTTCTTCATGACCTCGCCGCGGCCCACGGGTTCCCCGCCGATCACCGCCGCCAGCTCGGGGCTGGGCCTGAGGTTGCCCGCCGCCGTCTTGCGCGGCGCCTTGGGGGCGGCGGCCTTCTTCGCGGCCGGGGCCTTCGCGGCGGCGGTCTTCTTGGCCGGCGCCTTCTTCGCCGCGGCCGGCGCCGCGCGGGCAAAGCTCTTGCGCGGCGGGAACTTCGACTCGCGCGGCTCGAACTCGAAAGTCACCTTGCCTTCGTCCTTGTTCCACGCCAGGAAGGCCTTGAAGGCGCGCCGCGTGCGCATGCTGACGAACTTGTCGAGCAGGTCGGTCTTGCCCTCGGCCAGCAGCTTGCGGATCTGCGCCTCGTCCACCGGCTGCTGCAGGATCACCTTGCCGGTCTTGAAGTCGCAGCTCGGCGTGGCCTGCTTCGGCGTGGGCACCGAGTGCTCGCACACGTAGTTGGCGCCCAGCTCGTACACGCCGCCGCCGCACTTGGGGCAGGGGCCGTAGTTCGGCTGGCCGGCGAAGTCGATGATCTCGCCGGTGGCGGCCGGGTCGTCCTTGTCGTCGCCGAAGTCGAACTCCAGCTTGTAGTTCTTGTCCTCTTCGTTCCAGGCCAGGTCGATCTCGGCCACGAAGGGCCAGCCAGCCTTGGAGCGGAAGCCTTCCAGCGGGCCGATGTGCTTGGTCGCCACCAGCTGCTCCGCCTCGGCGATCTCGAAGGTGCGGCCGGCCGGCGACTTGGTGAACGAGAAGCCGCACGCGTCCGTGCCGCTGCCGCTCTTGCCGGTGCAGGCGTAGCGGCGGTAGTTCTCCTTCACGATGCCGCCGCAGTTGGGGCAGGGCGCCGCCAGCGTCGCGTAGTCGCCGGGCACGGTGTCGCGGTCGTACTCCTTGGCCTTCTTGACGATGTGCTGCGTCATCTCGGCGATCTCGCGCATGAAGGCGGCGCGGCTGAGCTGGCCCTTCTCCATCTGCGCGAGCTTGTATTCCCATTCGCCGGTCAGCTCGGGCTTGGACAGTTCCTCCACCTGCAGCCCGCGCAGCAGTGTCATCAGCTGGAAGGCCTTGGCGGTGGGGATCAGCTCGCGGCCCTCGCGCAGCATGTACTTCTCGGTCAAGAGGCCTTCGATGATGGCCGCGCGCGTGGCCGGCGTGCCCAGGCCTTTTTCCTGCATCGCCTCGCGCAGCTCGTCGTCCTCGATCCACTTGCCGGCGCCTTCCATCGCGCCCAGCAGCGTGGCTTCTGAATAGCGCGCCGGCGGGCGCGTGCGCAGGCCCTTGGGCTCGACGGACTCGGCCAGCACCTGCTCGCCCGGCTTCACCGGCACCAGGTTCTTGCCGTCCTTCTCGTCGTCCTCGCTCACGGCCTCCTTGCCGTAGATCGCCATCCAGCCCGGCTTGACCAGCACCTTGCCGTCGGAGCGGAAGGCGTACTTCTTGTCCTCGCGCTCCACCGTGCTGATGCGCGTCGTCACCTGGAACTCGGCGCTCGGGAAGAACACCGAGAGGAAGCGCCGCACCACGAAGTCGTACAGCCGCTGCTCGGCGTCCGAGAGGCCGCTGGGCGCCTGCAGTGTCGGGATGATGGCGAAGTGGTCCGACACCTTGCTGTTGTCGAACACGCGCCTGGTCGGCTTGACGTAGTTGCCGTCGATGGCCTGCTGCGCGAAGGGCGCCAGGTGCTGCATGCCGCTGGTGGCCAGCATGCCCATCGTCTGCTTGACCACCGGCAGGTAGTCCTCGGGCAGCGCGCGCGAATCCGTCCGCGGGTAGGTCAGCGCCTTGTGGCGCTCGTACAGCGACTGCGCCAGCGCCAGCGTGGTCTTGGCGCTGAAGCCGAAGCGGCTGTTGGCCTCGCGCTGCAGCGAGGTCAGGTCGAACAGGAGCGGGCTGGCCTGCGTGGTGGGCTTGCTCTCTTCCGTGACGGTGGCCGGCCGGCCGCGCGCCGCGTCGGCGATGGCGCGCGCCTCGGCCTCGCTCCACACGCGGTCGGCGCGCCACTCCGGATCCGGGTCGCCGCTGGGCAGCAGCGGCGCATTCGCCTTCTTCCAGGCCGGGTCGAACCACTTGCCCGGGTAGCTGCCGGCCTCGGCCAGGAAGCTGCCGTGGATCTCCCAGTAGTCGCGGCTGACGAACTTGCGGATCTGCTCCTCGCGCTCCACCACGATCGACAGCGTCGGCGTCTGCACCCGGCCCACGGTGGTCAGGAAGAAGCCGCCGTCGCGCGAGTTGAAGGCCGTCATCGCCCGCGTGCCGTTGATGCCCACCAGCCAGTCGGCCTCCGAGCGCGAGCGCGCCGCGTCGGCCAGGCCCTGCATCTGCTGCTCGCTGCGCAGCTGCGCGAAGCCGTCGCGGATGGCTTGCGGCGTCATCGACTGCAGCCACAGTCGCCTGACCGGCTTGCCCAGCGGCTTGGCGCCGCCGGCGTACTGCTCGATCAGGCGGAAGATCAGCTCGCCCTCGCGCCCGGCGTCGCAGGCGTTCACCAGTTCGGTCACGTCCTTGCGCTTGGCCTGCTTGACCACCGCGTTCAGGCGCGTCTTGGTCTTGTCCACCGGCTTCAGGTCGAAGTGCGGCGGAATCACCGGCAGGTGCGTGAAGCTCCACTTGCCGCGCTTGACGTCGTACTGCTCCGGCGCCTGGATCTCCACCAGGTGGCCCACGGCGCTGGTCACCACGTACTGCTCGTTCTCGAAATGCTCGTCGTGCTTGTCGAACTTGCCGCTCACCGGGGTGAGGGCGCGCACGATGTCCTGCGCCACCGACGGCTTCTCAGCGATCACCAAAGTCTTCGTCATCAGGGGTCTCTTGGAATTCCGGCGTCCCGCGGCAACCGCCACGGGGCGTCTCTATACTCGCGCCTCTCGCGCGCATGCACGCGCACACACATACGCACGTGCGTGCGCGCAGGTGCCTGTATTCAAGCTATCAGAACTCGGCGATGCCCACCAAATCCCCCACCCCGCCCTCGGCTTCGCCCACCCGCCCCGCGGCCGGCGCCGGCCGGCGCATCCAGACGCGCCGCTCCGCGGTGCACGGCAACGGCGTGTTCGCCGCGCAGCCCATCGCCGAGGGCGAGCGCATCATCGAATACAAGGGCGAGGTGATCAGCTGGAAGGAGGCGTTGCGCCGCCACCCGCACGATCCGGCCCAGCCCAACCACACCTTCTACTTCCACGTCGACGACGAGCGGGTGATCGACGGCGGCGTCAAGGGCAACGCCGCGCGCTGGATCAACCACTCCTGCGACCCGAACTGCATCGCCGACGAGGAAGGCGGGCGCGTGTTTATCCAGGCGCTGCGCAACATCGCACCCGGCGAGGAGCTGAGCTACGACTACGGCCTGATCATCGACGAGCCCTACACGCCCAAGCTGCTGGCCGAGTTCCCCTGCTGGTGCGGCGCCGCCGCCTGCCGCGGCACGCTGCTCGCGCCCAAGGACGACGACGAGGGCGCAAAGAAGAAGAAAAAGAAGAAGGGCGCGAAGGCCAAGGACGACGGCAAGAAGAAGAAAAAGAAGAAAAAGAAGGACGGCAAGAAGGCCCGCAAGGCGGCCGAGGCGGGATGAGCGACGGGGCCCTGCAGGCCCGGCTGGCGGCGCTCCTGCCGGGCCTGGCCGTGCAGCAGGTGGACGAGATCGATTCCACCAACACCGAGCTCATGCGCCGCGCCCGCGCCGGCGACACCGGCCCGGTGCTGCTGGTGGCCGCCCGCCAGGTGGCGGGGCGCGGCCGCTCGGGCCGCGGCTGGGCCAGCGCCCCCGGCGACTCGCTCACCTTCTCGCTGAGCCTGTCGCTGGCGCCGGCCGACTGGTCCGGCCTCTCGCTGGCGGTCGGCGTGAGCGTGGCCGAATCGCTGGACCCCGACGGCGCCGCCGGCCTGCGGCTGAAGTGGCCCAACGACCTGTGGCGGGAAGACCGCAAGCTGGGCGGCATCCTCATCGAGACCGCCAGCGCGCCGGGGGCCGCGCCCGTCGGCGCGCCCGCCGCGCGCCAGGTCGTCATCGGCATCGGCCTGAACCTGGCGGTGCGCCCGGCCGACGGCCTGCGCACGCCGCCGTCCGCCGTGCGCGAATGGTGGCCCGGCGCCCGGCCGGACGAGGTGCTGGCGCGCGTCGCGCCGGCGCTGCTGGACGAGGTGCTGCGCTTCGAGCGTGCCGGCTTCGCGCCGGTGGCCCTCCGCTTCGCCGGCCGCGACGCGCTGCGCGGGCGCGAGGTGGTGCTCAGCGACGGCACCGCCGGGCTGTGCGAGGGCGTGGGCGAGGGCGGCGAGCTGCGCGTGCGCACGGCCGCCGGCGTGCAGTGGGTGACCAGCGCCGAGGTCAGCGTGCGGCCGCGCGGCATGCCGCTGCCCTGACAATCCGCCCCATCATGCTGCTGCGCCTGCTGCTCGCCGTGCTGATCGTCGCCAACCTGGGCTACTGGATGTGGTCGCGCGGCGACGATCCGGCGGCGCAGGAGCGCGAGCCGCACCGCCTGCAGCAGCAGGTGCGGCCGGAGGTGCTGCAGCTGGGCCGCCCCGGCGCGCCGGATGCGGCCCCGGCTCCTGCTGCACCTGCACCTGCACCTGCACCGACCCCGCCCGCGCAGGCCGCCCCGGCGGAGCCCGCCGAGACGCCGTAGCGGCCTACGCCGCCTCCTCCGAGGTGTCGAAGCGCACCGTCACCCGCGTGCCCGGCGGCTGCTGGCCCGGGTGCGCATCCTCCAGCGCGATGGCGGCGCGGTGCTGGCCGGCGATCTCGCGCACGATCGGCAGGCCCAGGCCGGAGCCGTCGGCCTCGTTGCCCAGCACGCGGTAGAAGGGCTCGAACACCAGCTCGCGCTCCGGCGCGGGGATGCCGGGCCCGTTGTCCTCCACCTGCAGCAGCAGCACGTGGCCGAAGGGGTCGGCCAGCACGCGCGCGGTGATCACGCCCTGGCGCTCGGGGCGGCAGGGCGTGTAGTTGATGGCGTTGTCGAGCAGGTTGCGGATCAGCTCGCGCAGCAGGGTCGCATTGCCGTGCACCTCCGCGCCGCGCGTGCCGGGCTCGGCGCCGTCGTAGCCCAGGTCCAGCCCGCGCTCCAGGGCGCGCGGCACCGCCTCGCGCACCACCTCCATCGTCAGGCGCGCCATGTCGCAGGGCTGGCGCGCCAGCGCGCCGCTGCCGCCCTCGGCGCGGGCCAGCGCCAGCAGCTGGTTGACGGTGTGGGTGGCGCGGATGCTGGAGCGGCCGATCTGCTTGAGCGACTGCTTGAGCGCCTGCGCGTCGGCCGCCTCGCGCAGCGCCAGGTCGGCCTGCATGCGCAGCCCGGCCAGCGGCGTCTTGAGCTGGTGCGCCGCGTCGGCCAGGAAGCGCTTCTGCGTGTGGATGGAGTCGGCCAGCTTGCCCAGCAGCACGTTCAGCGCCGACACCAGCGGTGCCACTTCCAGCGGCACGGTGGTCTCGTCGATGGGGCTCAGGTCCTCGGGCCGGCGCTCGCGGATGCGCTCTTCCACCACCGACAGCGGCTTGATGCCGCGCGCCAGCGCGATCCACAGCAGCATCACCGCCAGCGGCAGCAGCGCGAACTGCGGCAGCAGCACGCCGGTGGTGATCTCGCCGGCGTGCGCGGCCTGGCGGCGGCGCGTCTCGGCCAGCTGCACCACCACCGCCCGGCCCGGGCCGGGCGCCGGCCCGGCGCCGTCGTCGGCGCGCGGCCCCTCGGTGGCCGGCATCGGCTCGGGCACGTTGCCTTCGCCCAGGACGATGCGCGGCGGCGGCGGCGCTGCCGCCGCGCCGCGCGGGCCGACGGCGACGCGCAGCTGCGCGATGCGCACCTCCTGGCTGCCCAGCAGGCCGTCGGTGATGTAGACGGTGCCCGGCGCGGCGGCATCGGTCAGCGGCGGCGGCAGGTCGGCGTCGCCGGCCACGTGGCGGCCGGTCTCGTCGACGACCTGGAACCAGGCCTGGTCGTTGTCGTCGCCGCGCAGCAGCTCCATCAGCGCATGCGGCGGCATGAAGGGCCGGCCCTGCTGCTGGGCGGCGGCCGCCTCCTGCGCCAGCACGCGCACGCCGTGCGCCAGCGCCCGGTCGTAGGGCGCGTTGGCGATGCCGCGCGCCACCAGCCAGGTCACGCCGATGGACAGCAGCACGATCAGGAGCGCCGGCGCCAGCAGCGAATCGAGGATTTCGCCGAACAGCGAGTTCTGCGCGCGCTGGAACAGCTTCATGGGCAGGCCCCGGGCCGGCCGGCGGGAACAGGGGCGGCCGCTTCCGGGTTCAAGGTGAAGGGATCTTCTCGAGGCAGTAGCCCAGCCCGCGCACGGTGGCGATGCGGATCGGGCCCTTCTCGATCTTCTTGCGCAGGCGGTGGATGTAGACCTCGATGGCGTTCAGGCTCACCTCCTCGCCCCACTCGCACAGGCGCTCGACCAGCTGGTCCTTGCTGACCAGGCGGCCGGCGCGCTGCAGCAGCACTTCGAGCAGGCCCAGCTCGCGCGCCGACAGCTCCACCATGCGCCCGTCGATGCTGGCCACGCGCCCGGCCTGGTCGTACACCAGCGGGCCGTGCTTGATGGTGCTGCTGGTGGCGCCCATGCCGCGGCGGGTGAGGGCGCGCACCCGCGCCTCCAGCTCCTGCAGCGAGAAGGGCTTGGCCATGTAGTCGTCGGCGCCGACGTCCAGGCCCTGCACGCGCTCCTCCACGCTGTCGGCGGCGGTGAGGATCAGCACCGGCAGCGCCGAGCCGCGCCCGCGCAGGCGCCTGAGCACCTCCAGCCCGTGCAGCCTGGGCAGGCCCAGGTCGAGGATCAAGAGGTCGAACTCGTCGGTGGCCAGCAGGGCGGCGTCGGCCTCGGTGCCGCTGGCCACGTGATCCACCGCGGCGCCGGAACTGCGCAGCGTGCGCAGCAGGCCGTCGGCCAGCACGTGATCGTCTTCGGCGATGAGGATGCGCATGGGCGGCCCGGGTCGGTGGAGGGGGGGAAGGCAAGGGAAATTCTAGGAGCCGCAGTACGCCTCGAGTCCGAGGGCAACCACGGTGGCCACCTCCTCGCCCACGCCGGCGCGGAACTCCGCCTCGGCCTGCGCCACCGAGCGACGGAAGGCCTCCAGCCAGGCCAGCCCGTCGTCGGTGAAGAGCACGCGCCGCGCCCGCGCGTCCAGCGGGTCGGGCCCGCGCCGGACCAGGCCCCAGGCCTCGCACTGGTCCACCAGCGCGCCCATCGCCTGCTTGCTCATGCCGGCCGATTCGGCCAGTTCCGTCAGGCGCGAGCCGCCGCGTGCCAGGTGCCGGGTGATGTGCACGTGCGCCGCGCTCACCTGCTGACGCGCCGCCAGGTTCGACAGCGCCAGCGGCACCTCCACGTCGTGCGCCATCAGTTCCAGCACCCGCGCGTCGAAGCGCCGCATCGCCTCGCCCAGCAGCCGGCCCAGGTGGGTCTGGCGCCAGGCATCCTGATCGTCCGTCATGCCTCGATAGTAAAGCAGACTGACTAAAAAACGGGTTTACAGCAAAGTATCGGCCCCTACACTACTGGTCAAGCATCCAGCCTGTCATCAACCACAGCGGATGCAGTCCGAGTTTCAACCCGTTGTTCTTCAAGGAGATGTTCATGGATGCCGTCGTCAAGGGAGCCAAGGTGGCCAGTGGTGCAGACAGCGAGAAGGCCAAGGCCCTGCAGGCTGCGCTGGCCCAGATCGAGAAGCAGTTCGGCAAGGGCACGATCATGCGGCTGGGCGAGGGCGAGGCCATCGCGGACATCCAGACCGTCTCCACCGGCTCGCTGGGCCTGGACATCGCCCTGGGCGTCGGCGGCCTGCCGCGCGGCCGGGTGGTCGAGATCTACGGCCCGGAATCGTCAGGCAAGACCACGCTCACGCTGCAAGTGATCGCCAACATGCAGAAGCAGGGCGGCACCTGCGCCTTCGTCGACGCCGAGCACGCGCTGGACGTGCAGTACGCCAGCAAGCTGGGCGTGAGCCTGCCCGACCTGCTCATCAGCCAGCCCGACACCGGCGAGCAGGCGCTGGAGATCGTCGATTCGCTGGTGCGCTCGGGCGCCGTGGACCTGATCGTGGTCGACTCGGTCGCCGCGCTCACCCCCAAGGCCGAAATCGAGGGCGAGATGGGCGATTCGCTGCCCGGCCTGCAGGCCCGCCTGATGAGCCAGGCGCTGCGCAAGCTCACCGCCACGATCAAGAAGACCAACTGCATGGTCATCTTCATCAACCAGATCCGCATGAAGATCGGCGTGATGTTCGGCAGCCCCGAGACCACCACCGGCGGCAACGCGCTGAAGTTCTACGCTTCGGTGCGCCTGGACATCCGCCGCATCGGCACCATCAAGAAGGGCGACGAGGCGATCGGCAACGAGACCAAGGTGAAGGTGGTGAAGAACAAGGTCAGCCCGCCGTTCAAGACGGCCGAGTTCGACATCCTCTTCGGCGAGGGCATCAGCCGCGAGGGCGAGATCATCGACATGGGCGTCAACGCCCGCATCGTCGAGAAAAGCGGCGCCTGGTACGCCTACGGCGGCGAGAAGATCGGCCAGGGCCGCGACAACGCCCGCGAGTTCCTGCGCGAGAACCCCGACCTGGCGCGCGAGATCGAAAACAAGGTGCGGGAATCCCTTGGGATTCCCCTGCTGCCGGCCGGCGCGGCGGGCGAGGAAGACTGAGTCCCGCCGCGGGCCGATGGGCTTCCAGGCGCCTTCGCTCAAGGGCCGCGCGCTGCGCCTGCTGAGCCAGCGCGAGCACTCCCGCGCCGAGCTGGAGCGCAAGCTCGCCGCGCACGAGGACGAACCCGGCGCCCTGGCCCAGGCGCTCGACGAGCTGCAGGCGCGCGGCTTCATCGACGAGGGGCGCGTCGTCCAGTCCGTGCTGCACCAGCGCGCCGCCCGCCTGGGCGCCGCCCGGGTGCGGCAGGAACTGCAGGCCAAGGGCATCGGTGCCCCGGCCATCGCCGAGGCGCTGGCCGGGCTGCAGGCCACCGAGTTCGAGCGCGCCCGCCAGGTCTGGCAGCGGCGCTTCGGCGGCGTGCTGCCGCGCGACGCGGCCGAACGCGCGCGGCAGTCCCGCTTCCTGATGGCGCGTGGCTTCGCCGGTGCCGTGGTGGCGCGGGTGCTGCGGCACGATCCGGACGAGGACGGCTGACACGGCCTCGACGTTCAGGGCCGGCGCTTCCGTCCGTCCGCCTGAAGCCGCGCCCAGCCGCTTCCTATACTCCCGCCCTTCCAACAGACAGGGAGGACGGCATGGAAAAGTTCTGGACATGGGCGGGCGCGATCTTCGTCTCGCTGGTGTGCGGCCTGTTGGCCGCTTTCTCGTTCCAGGGCTGGGAATCGCCGGCGAGCAACGCCAACAGGGTGGTTGCCATGCTGCTGGCGCTGCAGAAGTCCCTGGCCGGCATGCTGGGCGGCACGTTCACCGGGCTGCTCTTCGCGCTCTGCGCCGTCGGCATCCTGGTGCTGGCGTGGCGCCACAAGGGCGGACAGCCGGAACGGGGCTGAAGGCCCATGGCCCGCGACACGGCTGCCGCGCGGAGCTCGGCGTGGCGCACCGGCGCCCGCGCCGGCGCCACCTTCGCCTGGCACACCGCCCAGGGCCTGGCCCTGGCCTTCCTGCTCGGCGGCGGCGCGTTCTTCTTCTACCTGACCCGGCTCAGCGGCCCCGGCATGCCGGCGGCCCGCGCCGGCGGGGCGGGCGCGGTGGTGGCGCTGCTGTTGTCGCCGCCGACGCTGGTGGCGCTGCTGCTGATCCTGTTCATCGGGGTGTATGCGCACATCGGCATCGCCTACGCGCGGGGCCGGGCCCTGCAGCGGCTGGTGGCGGCGCACGGCGATGCCGTGGCCGCGCGGGCGGCGGCCGCCATCGCCGGCCGCATCGAGGCCATGCCGCGCACGCACGGCGCCCTGCAGCGCACGGCGGACTGGCTCTCGGTCGACGCGCTGAGCCGGCAGCTGGCGCCGGTGCTCGGCCCGGGCCGGGTGCCGCGCGCGCTGGCGCGCTTCCTCATCGGGCGGCTGCCCCTGTCGGACCTGCTGGCCGACTGGCAGGCCGAACGCGCCGTGCAGGGCGCCTCGCCCGCCGAGGGCGGGCCGGACGCGGCCCTGCGCGCCCTGATCGAGCGCCGCGTGGCCGAAGCCCTGCACGACCTGGCCGCGCCGTCGCGGCGGCCGCTGCTGCTGGCGATCGCCGCGCATGCGGTGCTGCTGGCCGTGGGCCTGTGGCTGGTTGGCGGCCCGGGCAACTGACCCTCGCCGGCCTGCCGGTGGGGCGCCGCCTGCAGCAGGCCGAGCGCCCCGCAGCCGAACTCGGCTCCATCATCCTGCTGCTGGCCACCGATGCGCCGCTCGATGCGCGCCAGCTGCGCCGCCTGGCCCTGCGCGCCGGCGCCGGCGCCGGCCCGGCGCACCGGCTCCGTCTTCGGCCACGGCAGCGGCGCCATCGCGCTGGCCTTCTCCACCGCCGGCACGCTGCCCCTGCTGCCGAGCGAACCCATGCCCGCCGTCGCGCTGCTGCACGACGCGCTGCTCGACGACCCGTTCCAGGCCGCGGCCTGCTGCCGCCTCCCCCGCCATGAAGATCCTGATCTCCGTCGACATCGAAGGCGTGGCCGGCGTCTTCCATTCCGAGCAGACCCGTCCCGGCAACGGGGAGTACGAGCGCGCCCGGCTGTGGATGACCGACGAGGCCAACGCCGCCATCGCCGGCGCCTTCGAGGGTGGCGCCACCGAGGTCTTCGTCAACGACTCGCACGGCAGCTTCCGCAACATGCCGGCCGACCGGCTCGACCCGCGCGCCCAGGTCATCCAGGGCAAGCCGCGCTACCTCAGCATGGTGGCCGGCGTCGACCTGCCCGTCATCGAGCGCGTGTGCATGGTCGGCTACCACGCCCGGGTGCGGGCGCCAGGCATCCTGGCCCGCACGCTCGGCGATGGCCGCGATGCTAAGGTGAGGCCTACCGCCCTTTCGCCGCCTTGCGCTTCTTGAGCAGCACGCCGACCAGCTCCTCGATCACGCCCTGCTGCTCGGCGCTCAGCCGGCCGAAGTCGGACGCCAGCCTGGCGGCCCGCTCGGGCGCGTAGGGCGCAGGCGCTGCCTCCGCGACCTTCGACGCCGGCCCGGCCCCGGCGGGCGCGAGGGAGGGCGCCTCGCCGAAGCGCAGCCATTGCGCCGGCACTTCCAGCCAGCGGGCAAGCTCCTGGAGATTGCCCTGCGCCGGGATCGCCTCGCCCTGCAGCCACTTGCGCGTGGCGTGCGCCGTGACCGGCTGGCCCGCGCTGCGGCGGTTGAACTCGCGCGCCAGCAGGGTCGCGCCGATGGTCTTCCAGCCCGCGCGGTCCAGCGAGGCGCGCAGGCGCTGGCTGAAGGCATCGCGTTCCTGGCCGGCGGTCATGTGCCGATGGTTCCAATCCGATGACTGAAAGTCAGCCGGAAAAAATTGACTTCCGGTAGGCGGACCGCCAGAATTCCCCGCGCTCAGGCGCTCAAGAAGAAAGCAGGGGGTATGACATCACGTCGAAGTGGGCGCGCGCCCGCGCGCCTTGCGCCGGCCCGGAGCGCCGTTCTTCGGAGGCGCCGCGGCTGAGCCCGGCCGGCCCGCGACCGCGCCGCCATGTCCATGGATGCCTGGGACTGCGTCCTGTTCGTGGGCTACTGCGCCTGGCGCTACCTGGGGCGCTTCTACGGCCTTCTGCGTGGCCAGGGCATGGGCGGCTGCATGCTGGCCGTCGTTGCGGGCTGGCAGATCAACCGGTGGGGCCTGCGCCTGACGGCGCACGAGCCGCCGCCCTGCGGCCACCCGGGGCGCGGGCGGGCGGGGCACCTGTTCGGCCAGTTGCTGCAGGTCGGCGGCACCTTCCTGACGGCGATCGCGGCGGTGGCCCTGGTGCGCAGCATGGTCCCCTGAGGACCGGCCGGCGCGCCGGCGCTCAGAGGCCGAGCATCAGCTCCAGGTTCTGCACCGCCGCGCCGCTGGCGCCCTTGCCCAGGTTGTCCAGCCGGGCGATGACCACCGCGTGGCGATGGTCCTCGTTGGGGAAGACGCGGATCTCCAGATCGTTGGTGTCGTTCAGCCCCAGGGCGTCGAGCTTGCCGTCCGCGGTGGGCGGCAGCACCTTGACGTACTGCGCGGGCGTGTTGCTCTTCGCGTAGTGCGCCGCCAGCGCGTCGTGCAGGTCGGCCGCCTTCGGCCTGCCGGGCAGGGCGTCCAGGTGCAGCGGCAGGTTGACCAGCATGCCCTGCCTGAAGTTGCCCACCGAGGGCAGGAACACCGGCCGCGTCGACAGGCCCGTGTACTTCATGATCTCCGGGATGTGCTTGTGCTTCAGGCCCAGCGCATAGGTCTCGAACAGCGGCGCGGTGCCGGCCTCGTAGGCCTCGATCATGGTGCGGCCGCCGCCCGAGTAGCCGCTGACGGACGGCAGCGCGATCGGAAAGTCCGCCGGCAGCAGCCCCGCATCGACCAGCGGCCGGACGATCGCGATGGCGCCCGTCGCGTAGCAGCCCGGGTTGGCCACCCGCTCGGCCGCCTTCACCGCCTCGGCCTGGCCCGGGGCCAGCTCGGGGAAGCCGAAGACCCAGTCCGGCGCCACGCGATGCGCGGTGGAAGCATCGATGATGCGCGGCTTGCGCGCGCCCAGCCCGTCGATCAGCGCCACCGATTCGCGCGCCGCGTCGTCGTGCAGGCACAGGATGACCAGATCGACGCCGGCCATCAGGTCGCGCTTGGCGGCGGCGTCCTTGCGCAGCTCGGGCGCGATGCTCGCGAGTTCGATCTGCGGCAGGCGCGCGAGCCGCTCGCGGATCTGCAGGCCGGTGGTGCCGGCCTCGCCGTCGATGAAGACCTTGGGCATGGTGCGAAGCCTCTTACTCAAAGGGAGACGCAGCCGCCGCGGCACGCGGAAACTACGTATTGACCACATGGGCGGCCCAGAGGTGGCGCGGCTCCCCATGATACAGTCGATGATTGCTCCGCCGCCTCAGCCGGCAGGCTGCCGTCGCCCGCGGACAACAGCACCTCCAACTCCGTTCCGAGAGACTCCTTCCATGAAGATTCACGAGTACCAGGGCAAGGACATCCTTGCCAAGTTCGGCGTGCCTGTGCCCCGCGGCATTCCCGCCTTCACCGTGCAGGAGGCCGTCGAGGCGGCCCAGAAGCTCGGCGGCCCGGTGTGGGTGGTCAAGGCGCAGATCCATGCCGGCGGCCGCGGCAAGGGCGGCGGCGTCAAGGTCGCCAAGTCCATCGACGAGGTCAAGGCCCGCGCCACCGACATCCTCGGCATGCAGCTGGTCACGCACCAGACCGGCCCCGAGGGCCAGAAGGTCCGCCGCCTCTACATCGAGGAAGGCGCCGACATCCAGAAGGAGTACTACCTCTCCGTCGTGACCGACCGCGCCACGCAGAAGGTGGCCTTCATCGCCTCCAGCGAAGGCGGCATGGACATCGAGGAAGTGGCCCACAGCACGCCCGAGAAGATCGTCAAGGTCTTCGTCGACCCGCTGGTCGGCTTCACCGACGCGCAGGGCAAGGAACTGGCCAAGGGCATCGAACTGCCGGCCGACTCCGAGGCGCAGTTCATCGACGTGTGCAAGAAGCTCTACCAGTGCTACATGGACACCGATGCCTCGCTGGTCGAGATCAACCCGCTCAACCGCGACAGCAAGGGCAACATCATCGCCCTGGACGCCAAGTTCAACTTCGACGCCAACGCGCTGTTCCGCCACCCCGAGATCGTCGCCCTGCGCGACCTGGACGAAGAGGATCCCGCCGAGATCGAGGCCTCCAAGTTCGACCTCGCCTACATCAGCCTCGACGGCAACATCGGCTGCCTGGTCAACGGCGCCGGCCTGGCGATGGCCACCATGGACACCATCAAGCTGTTCGGCGCCGAGCCGGCCAACTTCCTCGACGTGGGCGGCGGCGCCACCCCCGAGAAGGTGACCGAGGCCTTCAAGATCATGCTGAAGAACCCCAAGGTCAAGGCCATCCTGGTCAACATCTTCGGCGGCATCATGAAGTGCGACACCATCGCCACCGGCGTCATCACCGCCAGCAAGGCGGTGCAGCTGTCCGTGCCGCTGGTCGTCCGCATGAAGGGCACCAACGAAGAACTCGGCAAGAAGATGCTGGCCGAGTCGGGCCTGCCCATCATCAGCGCGGACACCATGGCAGAAGCGGCCCAGAAGGTCGTGGCCGCCGTCAAGTAAGGAAGCACCAGCCATGTCGATCTACATCAACAAGGACACCAGGGTCATCACCCAGGGCATCACGGGCAAGACCGGCCAGTTCCACACCGAGAAGTGCCAGGAATACGCCAACGGCAAGAACTGCTTCGTGGCCGGCGTGAACCCCAAGAAGGCGGGCGAGAAGATCTTCGACATCCCGATCTACGCCAGCGTCAAGGAAGCCGCCAAGGAAACCGGCGCCACCGTCAGCGTGATCTACGTGCCGCCGGCGGGCGCCGCCGCCGCCATCTGGGAAGCCGTCGAGGCCGACCTGGACCTGGCCATCTGCATCACCGAGGGCATCCCGGTCAAGGACATGCTCGAGGTGCGCAACAAGATGAAGGCCAAGGAAGCCAAGGGCGGCAAGAAGACGCTGCTGCTCGGCCCCAACTGCCCCGGCCTGATCACGCCCGACGAGATCAAGATCGGCATCATGCCCGGCCACATCCACAAGAAGGGCCGCGTGGGCGTGGTCAGCCGCTCCGGTACGCTGACCTATGAAGCCGTGGCGCAGCTCACCGAACTGGGCATCGGCCAGTCCACCGCCGTGGGCATCGGCGGCGACCCGATCAACGGCCTGAAGCACATCGACGTGATGAAGGCCTTCAACGACGACCCGGACACCGACGCCGTCATCATGATCGGCGAGATCGGCGGCCCCGACGAGGCGGACGCCGCCCGCTGGTGCAAGGAACACATGAAGAAGCCCATCGTCGGCTTCATCGCCGGCGTCACCGCGCCTCCCGGCAAGCGCATGGGCCATGCCGGTGCGCTGATCAGCGGCGGCGCCGACACGGCCGACGCCAAGCTCGCCATCATGGAGGAGTGCGGCTTCACCGTCACGCGCAACCCGTCGGAGATGGGCAAGCTGCTCAAGTCGCTGCTCTGATCCCGTCGGCGCCGACGGAGACGCCTCACGCCACATAAACGAAGGGGCGCCCGCGATCACGGTTGCGGGCGCCCTTTCCATTCATAACATCGTGGAGAAGACATCATGGAACTGCTGCAAAGCACCGACTTCTGGATCGGTCTGGTCAAGATCATCTGGATCAACATCATCCTCTCGGGCGACAACGCCGTCGTCATCGCCCTGGCCGCCCGCTCGCTGCCGCCCGCGCAGCAGCGCAAGGCCATCCTGTTCGGCTCCGGCGCGGCCGTGGTGCTGCGCGTGGTGCTCACCATCGTCGCGGCCAAGCTGCTGGCGCTGCCCTATCTGGAGATCGTCGGCGGCCTGCTGCTGCTGTGGATCGGCGTGCAGCTGCTGGGCGACGAGGACGAGGAAGGCGACGGGAGCAAGGAAGTCGGCGGCATGATGGCCGCCGTGCGCACCATCCTGATCGCCGACCTGGTCATGAGCCTGGACAACGTCATCGCCGTCGCCGCCGCCGCGCAGGGCAGCATGGTCCTGCTGGTGCTGGGCCTGGCCATCAGCATCCCGCTGGTGGTCTTCGGCAGCACGCTCATGATCAAGCTGATGGAGCGCTTCCCGATCATCGTGATGCTCGGCGCCGCCCTCATCGGCTGGGTCGGCGGCGAGACCATCGCCAGCGACGTCTCGCTGCACGAGGTGGTGGCGGCCCGCCCGTGGCTGCTGCATGCCGCTGCCGCCGCAGGGGCCGTGCTGGTGGTGGTGGTCGGCAAGTGGATGAATCGGCGATCATCCGCATCTCCTGCCTGAGCGCCTGATACGCCCCACCCCGTTCCATGCCCGCTGCCGCCGCGCCCGCCCGCCCTGCACCCCTTGCCTGGGAATTCGCGGCGCTGACGGACACGGGGAAAGTGAGGGCTAACAACGAAGACGCCATCGCCTTCGACCCGGCCCTCGGCCTGGCCGTGCTGGCCGACGGCATGGGCGGCTACAACGGCGGCGAAGTGGCCAGCGGCATGGCCATCGCGCTGCTGCAGGCTAGCTTCGGCCGCTGGCTGGCGCACGCCGGCCATGCCGCGCCGCTGCGCACCATGAAGCGCGCGCTGCAGGCCAGCACCGACGAGGCCAACCGCGCGATCTACGAGGCCAGCGCCGGCAACGAGCTGCTGCGCGGCATGGGCACCACGCTGGTGGTGGCCGCCTTCGGCCCGGGGCGGGTGCTGGTCGGCCACATCGGCGACTCGCGCTGCTACCGCCTGCGGCGCGGCCAGCTCGAGCTGCTCACGCGCGACCACTCGCTGCTGCAGGCCCAGCTCGACGCGGGCGCCATCACCCCCGAGCAGGCGGCCGTGTCGCCGCACCGCAACCTGGTCACCCGCGCCCTGGGCATCGAGTCCCAGGTCGAGCTCGAGGTGAACGAGCATTCGGCCGAGCCGGACGACCTGTTCCTGCTCTGTTCCGACGGCCTGAGCGAGATGGTGGCGGACGCGCAGCTTTTCACACTTTTGTTACAAGATATCGCGCTGGCGCCGAAAGCAACACTTTTGGTTTCAGTTGCGAACGAGAATGGCGGCCGGGATAACGTCTCCGTCGTGCTCGCCCACGCGCATCAGGCAGCGTAGGCCGCTTAGCATGTGCTGACGGGGGGATTCCCGCCCTCGCCGGGCTGGCGCATAACAATGGTGTCGCGTTCAGGAGATCGGCCATGCCGAAGTTGGTGGTTGCTATCGATGGTGTCGTCCTCAAGGAGGTGTCGCTCGCCAAGGAGCGCACCACGCTCGGCCGCCGGCCCTACAACGACATCGTCATCGACAATCTCGCCGTCAGCGGCGAGCACGCCGTGCTGCACATGATCGGCAACGATGTCTACCTCGAAGACCTCAACAGCACCAACGGCACCTACGTCAACGCGCGCGCCATCCGCAAGCAGGCCCTGGAGCACAACGACGTCATCGAGGTCGGCAAGTACAAGATCCGCTACCTGGCCGTCGCCGGCGCCACCGAGAGCGCCGTGGCTCCCCGGCCCGCCGCCGCCGGCCTGGTGCCGGCCTCCGCACCCGTCCCGCTCTCGATGGGCGCCACCGCCCCCATGCCCCTCGGCGGCGCCGTATCGGCCGTCATCCGCGTGCTCAGCGGGTCCGGCGCCGGGCGCGAGGTCTCGCTGCAGAAGGTCGTCACCACCATCGGCAAGCCCGGCGTGGCGGTGGCCGCCATCACCCGGCGGCTGCAGGGCTACGTCGTCGCGCCCATCGACGGCGGCACCACGCTCAACGGCGAGGTGCTCGGCGCCGAGGCCGTCGCGCTGCAGGACGGCGACGTGCTCGAACTGGGCGGCACGCGCATGCAGTTCGTCCACGGCTGATTCTTCTTCGTTCGCCGCCGGCATGGGCGGCGCCCATTGATGAGGCCCCTGGCCGGCCACGGGCCGCGCGTGGCGGCCACCCTGCTGGCCGTGCTGCTCATGCTGCTGCACGTGGCCGGCGCGTGGCGCCTGCCGCTGCTGGACCGGCTCGACGCCTGGATCTACGACGCGCGCCTGCGCGCCACCCTGCCCGGCACGCTGGACCCGCGCATCGTCATCGTCGACATCGACGACGCCAGCCTGCACCGCGTCGGCCAGTGGCCCTGGCGCCGCGACCTGCTGGCCCGCCTGACCACCGAGCTGACCGAGCGCCAGCGCGTCGCGACCCTCGGCTTCGACATCATGTTCACCGAGCCCGACCGCAAGGCCGGCAGCGAACTCCTGCACGAGCTGCGCGCGCTGCCCGCGGCCGCGGCCGATGCCGCCCTGCGCGCCGAGATCGACCGCCTCGCCGCCGCGCAGGACCACGATGCCGCCTTCGCCCGCGCCCTGGCCGGCCGCCCTGCCGTGCTGGGCTTCTACTTCGCACCCGCGGGCGCGGCACCGTCGTCCGGGCAGTTGCCGGCGCCCGTCCTGCCCCTGGATGCGCTCGCGCCGGGGACCACGACCGTCGCGCCCTGGCCCGGCTTCGGCGCCAGCATCCCCGCGCTCGCGCAGGCCGCCCCGGCCGGCTTCCTCAACTTCTTCGCCGGGGCGCAGGCCGACGGCGTGGTGCGTGCGGTGCCCGTGCTCGCCGCCTATGCCGGCGCCGGCGGCACGCCCGGCTACTACGAGTCGCTGGGCCTGGCCGTCTACCGGCGCGCCACGGGCGCCTCCACGCCGCTGCCGCGTCTGGCGCCCGGCACCATGGGCCGCGCACCGCTGGCCTCGCTCGTGATCGCCCCGCCGTCGGGCGCCGCGCTGGTGCTGCCCGTCGATGCCAGCGCCAGCATCCTCGTGCCCTACCGCGGCCCCGCGGGCCCGCAGGGCGGCTCGTTCCGCTACGTGTCGGCCGCCGACGTGCTGGAGGGCCGCCTGGCGCCCGGCGAACTGGCCGGCCGCATCGTGCTCGTCGGCGCCTCGGCGCCCGGCCTGCAGGACCTGCGCACCACGCCCGTCGGCGCCGCCTACGCCGGCGTCGAGATCCACGCCAGCGTCATCTCCGGCCTGCTCGACCGGCGCTTCCTGGTCGTGCCCGGCGACGCGCCCGGCTATGAGTTCGCGCTCGTGCTGCTGCTCGGCATCGGCCTGGCCGCCGGCCTGACGCTGCTGCCCGTGCTCCCTGCCGCCGCGCTGGCCGGCCTGGCCGCGGCCGGCGTGCTCGCCCTCAACCACCTGCTGCACGTGCGCTACGGGCTGGTGATGCCGCAGGCCGCGGCGCTGACCACGATCGCCCTGGCCTTCGTCCTCAACATGGCCTGGGGCTACTTCGTCGAGGCGCGCACCCGGCGCGGGCTGGCCAGCCTGTTCGGCACCTACGTGCCCCCCCAGCTGGTCGACCGCATGCTGCGCGACCCCCACCGCTACGGCATGCACGCCGAGAGCAAGGAACTCACCGTGCTCTTCTGCGACATGCGCGGCTTCACCCGCATGGCCGAGCACATGGCGCCCGCCGAGCTGCAGGCCTTCCTCAACCGCGTCTTCGACCAGCTCACCGAAGTCATCGGCCGCCACGACGGCACCGTCGACAAATACATGGGCGACTGCGTGATGGCCTTCTGGGGGGCGCCCGTCGAGCAGCCCGACCACGCCACCCTCGCTGTGCGCGCCGCCGTCGAGATGGCCGCGGCCGTGCAGTCCATCAACGCCGGCCATCTCGCCGCCGGGCTGCCCGCCTTCAGCGTCGGCATCGGCCTGAACACCGGCATCGTCAGCGTGGGCGACATGGGCTCCGCGCGGCGCCGCAGCTACACCGCCATCGGCGACGCGGTCAACCTGGCCGCCCGCCTTGAGGGCCTGGGCGAACACTACGGCGTCGAGATCGTCGCCGGCGAGCGCACTCGCGAGTTGGTGGGCGCCTACTTGTGGCAGGAGCTCGACCGCGTCAAGGTCAAGGGCAAGGAGCGCGACGTGGCCATCTTCAGCCCCTGCGCACCGCGCGCCGATGCTCCCTTGGCCCTGGCCGAGGAACTGCACCAGTGGCAGGCCGTGCTGCGCGCCTACGAGCAGCGGCACTGGGACGAGGCCGAGCAGTTTCTTCGGCCCCTGCGCGCGGCGCATGAGAAAAAAGTCCTTTACCGCGTTTATGCTGAACGGCTAGCCTCCATCCGCTTGCAGCCGCCCGATACCGACTGGGACGGTGCCACCCGCTTCGAGCGCAAGTAAAGAAGCAGCCCTGCCGTCCCGCCTTCCCCTTTCCCTTCCCGCAAGCCTTACCGAGACCCACCCACGCACATGCAGGTACGCGTTCTGGGGTGCTCAGGCGCCATCGCCAAGGGCTGCCGCACCACCTCCTTCCTGGTCGACGGCGACCTGCTCGTCGACGCAGGCACCGGCGTGGGCGACCTCACCCTCGAGGAAATGGCCGCCATCGACGACGTGGTGCTCACCCATTCGCACCTCGACCACGTCGCCGCGCTGCCGCTGATGATCGACGCCGTGGCCAGCCGCCGCCGCACCCCGCTGCGCGTGCACGCCCTGCGCGCCACCATCGAGGCCCTGCGCGCCCACGTCTTCAACAACGTCATCTGGCCCGACTTCGGCCGCATCCCCAGCCAGGAGGCGCCCTTCGTCAGCTTTCACGACTTCGCCGTCGGCCAGACCCTGCGCCTGGGCAGCCGCGACCTGAAGGACGTCGAGGTGCTGCCCGCCGTGCACACCGTGCCGGCCTGCGGCTTCGCCATCCGCCCCGCGGCCGGCGGCCCGCACTGGGTCTACAGCGGCGACACCGAGCGCAACGCGCCCTTCTGGGAGCGGGTGAACGCCCTCGACGTCGCCGCCCTCGTCATCGAGACTGCCTTCAGCGACCGCGAGATGGCCCTGGCCCGCCGCAGCCTGCACCTGTCGCCCTCGACCCTGGCGGCCGAGCTGGCCCACATGGCACCCAGCAGCGACTACCCCATCTACATCACCCACACCAAGCCGGCCGAGACGCAGGAGATCATGAACCAGATCAACCGCCTGGCCAGCACGGGCACGCTGCGGCAGCCCCCGCACCAAGCCGGCCGCTTCATCCGCTGGCTGCAGGCCGACGCGGTGCTGACGCTCTGAGGCACTTGGCCGTCTTCTTGACAAATTTGTCAGCGACTTAATGCCAAGTGGCAACACAAGTTGTCACACGCTGTAACCAGAACGTGAACAAATTGGCTTGAAAGGCGACTGGCACGGGTTGGCACGGCGACTGCAGAAGAAGAAGGCGCCGGGGAGGAGTTCCCGGGCTCTTCAAACCAACCTGGAGTACTTCCTCATGAACCGTCGTTCCATCGCACGCAATGTGCAAAAGGGCTTCACCCTGATCGAACTGATGATCGTTGTGGCGATCATCGGCATTCTGGCGGCTGTGGCACTGCCTGCTTACCAAGACTACACCGTGCGTTCGCGCGTGGTGGAAGGTTTGAACTTGGCTGAATCGGCCAAGTCCATGTTGGCTGCAGACGCCACTAGCACGAACGAGCTGGCCAACACCATCACCACTTGGAACGCCCAAGCCGGCGGCGTGGGTGCGACTTCTAAGTACGTCACCAGCGTCCTGATGACGGCGGAAACGGGCGAAATCACCGTTACTTTCGACGCTGCAGCCCTGGGCGTTGCCCCTGGAGCAAACACACTGGTGCTGAATCCGTTCGTTCGCTCGGGCGCTGCGACCGAACAACTGGCCGCGGCCCTGACCGCCGGCAACAGCGGTGCTATCGACTGGGCGTGTGCTTCGACGACACAAGTTGCGGCCACCAATGCCGGCATGACTGGCACGACCGCTGGCGCGCTTTTGGCCAAGTACGCTCCTGCTTCTTGCCGCTAAACAGAACTCTAGGTCAAGCAAAGAAAGGGTCGCGTCTGCGACCCTTTTTTATTTGAAGAGGTGCGAAAGCATGCCACGCAGTCAAGAATGTGGGTTCACTTTGATCGAGTTGATGATTGTCGTGGCGATCATTGGACTTCTGACGGCTATTGCAATCCCGGCCTATCAAGACTACGTGGTGCGAGCGAAAGTCTTGGAAGGATTGTCAGTGGCTGAAAGTGCCAAAGCCGTGGTTACCGACAACGCAGTGAATGGGTTGCCCTACAACTCAGGTTGGTCATCACCCGGATCAACAAAGAACGTCGCCAGCCTTGATGTCGATTTGGCTGCCGGATACATCACCATTACGTTCGACGGAAGCATCGACGGCGGTGGAAAAACCTTGATCCTAAACCCCATCGATGGCTCCAGGGCCGCTGGCATTCCCTTTGCGGGAGGCACAGCAACCTCCTCGATTGTTCCGACCGGTGGCGTGATCAGTTGGACTTGTACGTCTGCTGGTACTCCTGGGGCCACTCTCGGCCAGCGCGGCACGTTGGGCGCCAAATACGCTCCCCCTGAATGTCGAAACTGACGTGGCGTGAGCGGCACTCTTTGAGTAGCTTTTCTCAAAGTCTTACTGCTGCTATCAACTACAACCCAGGGTCAGTTCTCGAGAACGACACTGTTTTGCTGGCCCTCAGCAACATGCTCGCATGAAAATGGCGCTCTTACTTTCCATCATCAACCCCTTACAGCTTCTTTGACATTGCGCTGCAACACATCGTGGTCGCATCGCAGCTATGCGCGCGTTCGGCAATGCGCTGACTCGGGCAGCGCATTGCCGTATTGACTTAGTCGGATGCAGATGATCTCGGGCTTAGTAGCTAGCTGCATTGGCAGCAATGCATGTGGAAAAGGGACACTCTTTCCCACATTGAAGTGTGTGCTTCAATCTACCGTTGGCACTTCCCGCCAGTTGAGCAGCCGAAGCCCCAGCATGCCGGGCAGCGAGATCGGGTTGTTCTGCATATTCCCCTTCACGTCGCCGCTCACTAGCCGTACCTTGCCATCCACGCTCAGGAAGCGCAGGTCGGTCACAGCCGCATTGAGGGCTGTGTATGCCGCTCCATCCGTGAATACCGTCTTGCCAGTGCCGAAGTCCAGCGCGTAGATGCGGCTGGTGCCCGAGGGCGAGCAGGCATCGCTGTTGGTCTGCAGCGTCGAGAAGGCGACGATGCCGCTGTATGAGGTGGACGCGTTGGTGACGCGCCAGCCGATGCCGCCGGTCACACCCAGGTCGGTGAACCAGCCATGGCTGTCGGCAGTGAGCGAGATGCCTTGGGTCAGATCGGTCACCTGCTGCAGGCTCTCGCGCGTCAACGGGAACCCGCTTCCGCTGAATGCACTGGCCGTTCCGTCGATCAAGCCGTAGTAGCTCTGTTGCTGCGCCGACTGGATGTCGCTCGGGTCGAGCAGCCGGCCCGTGCCGATGAGCACGAAGCGCTTCTTGGTCAGGGGCTGGATCTCGATCAGCGGCTGGGTGGTCACGGGCTGGGCTGCGCCGGCCGTGTCGGTCAACTGAGCGATCTTGACCGGCGCGGGGTAGTTGCCGGTACTGCCCTTGGCCGCTGTCAGGTCGAAACGCCAGACCTGGCCATTCAGGTCGCCGGCATACACGGCGTCGGCGGTGCCGTCGCTGAAGTCCTGTACGTACGCCGCCGCCTGCGCCATGCCCTCCGAAGCGCTGGACGTGCTGATCTTCTGGAGCAGCGTGCCGTCCCGGGGGTTGACGATGTAGAGGTAGCTGTTCGAACCGCTGGTGGTGTAGCCGCTCGTGAACATGACGACCCAGCCGTACTTCTTGGTCTTCACCACCACGGGGGCGCCGTAGCTGTAGCCCATGTCGCTGTCCGTGAACTCCCACAGCACCTTGGCAGCAGCCTTGGCCTCGGTGTTCATGTCGGCGGGGTTGGTCACGTCGAGTGCGTAGAAGCCCTTGCCGCCCTTGCCCAGGCCGCCGATCAGGAGAGTGCGCCAGTCCGAGTTGGTAGCGTTCGTCGTGGTGAAGGTGCCGCCCGCAGAGTTGAAGTCGAGGTCGAAGGTGTAGGGGGTGGCGTCGACGTAGAACCGGTGCTCGTAGTAGGGGTTGCCCAGCTGGGCCAGCAGGCCATCGCTGTCGCCGGCATTGGCTTTGGCGAAGAGGAAGCTCGGCACATAGGCGAACTGCTCCTTGCCGGCATCGGTGCCCGTGAGCGCCCCGTTGAACGCGTGGAGCATGCCGTCATTGGCGCCGGTGTAGACCATCACCGGCCTGTTCTTCCAGGTCGTCTTGAAGGCGGCATAGCCAGGGTTGACGGAGTCAGAGAAGGTCATCGACGGCGGCCCGACGGGCGTGACCTTGGCGTTGACGATGTCTCCCAGCAGCAAGTCCCGCTGCCGATAGGACTTGCTGACATCTGCAGCGGTGCGCTCATTCGTGCGGTCGCCGCGCAGCCAGTTCACGTAGTTGGCTGCGTCGTCGCCCGTGACGTAGCTCGTGTTCAGCGCGGCCTGCTGGTCTCCCGAGAGGCTGGCGTAGCGGAACGGTACGCCGGCGCTTCCGCTTCGGGTTACCACGATGCGGCCGGTGTTCCACCCGGCGCCGGCCAGCTGGGCTTCAAGCTTGGTCTTGCTCTCCCACTTGATGGTGGAAGTGGGGTTGCCGTCGCTGTCGAAGTCGATCTCGTTCGCCGTCAGGAGGCCGGTCCAGTTCTTGGAGTCATACTGCGCAGCGTACGAGGCCACGTCGGTCGAGGACACCTGTGCGCTCGAGAGCGAGAACGACGTGGTGTAGGCCGAGATTTCGTTGGAGATGCGCTCGAAGGCCTGCTTCAGGCCGGCCACCATGGTGTCGGGGCGGCCGGCGGCGAAGTAGTTGTCGGGACGATCCCAGGTCGAGTTGTTGCGCGCGTCGACGAGTGTGTCGCCGGTCGTGGACCACCAGTCCAGGGGAATGGTCCCGGCATAGGAGTACGGGTCCAGGTCCTCGGGCATCTTCTTCTGGTTCATGCCGCCGAACTTGGCGGCCATGTAGAACTTGTTGTTGCGCGAGAACGGCTGTTCCAGCACATCGACCCAATAGGTCTGCACGGTCTGCTTTCCGATCAGATCGGGCCGGATGTCCTTGGTATTGGCCTCGAACGCCAGGCCTGCCATGTAATCGGTCGAGTAGCTGGAGCCCGTGGCGGCGGTTGCCTTGTTGGTGCCCATCCCCTGCAGAAACTTGACGTTGTTGGTCGACTTGACCGCATCGAACATGGTGTCGGCCACCACTTCGGCAGGCATGGCCGGCTCATGGTCGGTCAACGTGTTGCCTGGGACATTCTTGTCGCGGTGCGTGTAGATGTCTCCGATACCGAGCACGAAGTTGCGTTGGCAGCTGTACTGGATCGGATCTGCAGCCTTCCAGTTGGTGATGGCGGGGAAGCCGTCCAGCCACGTGGTCTTGGTGTCCTTGGCGGCGGAGGACATGTCGGTCCACGAAGGCACGTTTTCCAGGCCGCGGAAGTACCTCAAGGCCGCGTAGTACAGCTCATTGACGGGGTCAAGGCTCTTGTAGTCGCCCGGCACCAACTGGCCGAACTTGTTCAGGTAGTTCATCACCCCGCTGTCGGCGATCGTGACCCGGGAGCCGGACGACGTTCCGCTGGCGTTGGTGGTCGCCGTGGCATCTGCGGCGTCCGGGTTGCGCACCATCTGGCCCGTCGTGGCGTCCCACTCCTTGCTGCCATTGGTCTGGGGGCTCTGCCCGGGCGAGGGGTAGGTGGGGCCGACGAACTTCTGCCGTGCCCGCAGCACGCCGCCGTCGCGATATTCGTTGCTGTCGTTCAGGTAGCCGAAGGCGCTGAAGCGCATCTTGTCGGCATATTGCTGAATCAGCCCTTCGGGCTTCCAGCCGTCACGATATTGCCTGCAGTTCGATTCCACGCCCACGCTCGGATCGCAGACCTTGGCGCGCATGGTGTAGTTCTGCGTGGAGTCGGCGGTCACTGCCGACGAGAACAGCGAGTAGCTGTTCTGCCCAGGGGGTTGCCAGTCGAGCCGCACGACGGCCGAGCCGCCTTGCTCGAAGTACTTGAGTTCCAGGTCGTAGCTCTGGCCTGCGACCAGGTTGATGCTGCCCGTGCGATTGTCGGCGCCGTGCGGCGTCCAGTCATTGATCAGGATTTGCCCGTTGACCTTCAGGATCACACCATCGTCGGAATAGGTCTGGAACTTGTAGGTGCCCGTGGACGGTGCGACGCCCGAGTAGGTATAGATTGCAGTGAAGTTGTCGCTGCCGACGCCGTTGCCTGGCCCACCACTGCCCCAGTTCTTGTCGATGGGGTCGTTCGTGTTCGTCCACTTGAGCGTGTCGGGGGTCGGGTTCTGGCTCACGCCGGTGTAGTACCTGCCGATCACTGCATTGGCGGTGACCAACTGCATGGCGAACCCGTGCCCGTTGACAATCACCCGCAATTTCTGGGGGTTCGAGTAGGGTGTCGCGCCTGCCACCTGGTTCAGCGGGATTCGGCCCTCTGTCAGTGCGTCCTGGTTGCGTTCCGGAAAGTAGGAGCCCTGACCCGAGTGCCACCCTTTCTCAATGATCGTCTCGCTGGGCGTATCGACGACGCGCCGGCCCCCCGTCATCGCCCAGCGAAATGGGTCGATGGCCGTGAGCGTGGCCCAGTTCAGGAAATTGCCGCTCCATTTCCCATTGCAGACGTGATCGGTCGTGATGCTGACGGGCTTGAAGTAGCTTGAATCGCCCTTGTCGGCGGGAATGACCTTCCCGCCGTCGGTCGTGACCTGGGTCGTGTTCTTGACGTATTCGTAGCACTTGTACGGGTCGAAGTACCCCAGGAAATTCTGGGTGCTGGAATAGTCCGCGACGTGCGCCACGCGCGTTGCCGTGGGGTATTCCACAGACAGAGCCAGTGCAAGATTGCCTGGCACTTCCGAGGTCGAGAAGATCGGCTGATCTGCCAGCGGTGTGGCAGCCATCGCCGGCAGCTGGGCGCTGACCAGCGAGGCTGCGAGCAGCCCGCACAGAGCCTGGCGCAATTTGGGGTATCGGGTCGGGGAAGTCATGTCAGGGCTCCCGTAGGGCTTAGAGATCCGGCCGCGCAAAGGACGCTTGCAGGAACACCTGTGTCTCGCGCGGACCGGTCACGCGCATGCTCAGGCGGTAGGTGGTGGACGGCGGCGGCGGCAGCCGGGTCGCCATCTCCTGGCTGCTGCCTCCCCGCACGTCGTTGGCCGAGGGCGGGAAAACGCAGCCGCTGGCGCCCAGGGTGGCCGGCGAGGCAGCGGTGTTGCACAGCCGGTCGATCACGTAGCGGATGACGACCTTGGCGTCGTCGTTCTTGACGTCGTTGGTGTCCACGCCCACGGCACTGAAGGCCGAGTCGCTCAGCAGCGCATCGGGCACGCCGCGGTCGTTGGTGGTCAGCGTCGTCGCGCTGTAGTTCGCTGCTGGGAGATTGCTGTTGCGCGTGACGGCGTCGGCCAGCACGCCGCTGCCGTCGAAGGCGGCCATGACCTTGGAGATCGCCTGTTCGCCCTGGTTGACCAGGTCCCGCTTGAAGGCGAGGTTGCCCGCGCTGCTGAGCGACGTGTTCATGGAGCGCACCACCGCCACGCCGCCGGCCAGCAGGATGACGAGCACGATGAGGGCAAAGAGAAGAACGACGCCGCGCTCGCGCGAGCGTGGCCGTGGCATGGAGGTTCTCATGATGTGGGCAAGAGCAGCATGTTGCGCAGCGGCACGGTGAACTCGACCACGCGATGGCGGAAGTGCTTGTCGTCGCCGGAGATGGTGAAGGTGGTCCGCACTCCCTCGGGCAGTTCCGCGAACAAGAGCAGAGAGTCGGGCGCGACCGGGGGATCGTTTTCCTTCTCGTAGTTGCTGCTGCGCAGCACCATGGCCACTCGGATGGCCATCACCCGCCGCAGTTTGGCGGGCGTGGTCATCATGTCGGTGATGGTGTAGCCCGCCGTGTCGGGCGCCACCCACTCGTCGCCCGAGGAAAGGTCGAACTTGCCGTCCTCGTTCTTGTCGACGGCATACACGGCGCGCAGTTCCACCACGCCGTCGGCGATTCCCTGGGCGGCGTTCGTATCGCGCAGTTCCGCGGTGGCGCCGCCGGCCTGTTGCATGAGGTCGTAGCTGACGAGCGTCCGGTTGGCGGTGACCCCGAACATCTGCAGCTGAACATTCGACGCGGTGAGGTTGCCGATGGGCGTGAAGTAGGCGTCACCTCCAGACGTGATCCCCGCCAGATCGGCATCGGTGCCGGTGCTGTCGTAGTACGTGCCTCCGATGGGCAGGACGTCGTTGCCGAGGGAGTCGACGAAGGGCGTGGCCGAATAGACTTGCTCGACCAGGCAGTCGTCGGTGCCGCTGCGGCTGACCAGGCCGATGTCGCCCTGGCGCAGGCCGATGGTGTTGTTCATCCGCAGCGAGTCCGCGCTGGCACCCAGCGAGAGGATGGGGCGTGCGATGTCGCCGGCGGACGAGTTGCCTCCCATGACGATCAGGACATCGGAGCCGGAGGCCGGGCGGTCGATGAGTACCGGAGCGACGCGCACCTCTTTGGGAACGCCTGCGAACGGCGCAGGAAAGTCGGTCGCGCGGGGCAGTACCGTGGTGGCGCCGCCCTGCTTGATGTTGAGCCGGCAGCCGAAGATGCCCAGGTCCCAGGCCTGTGTGAAGCCCGAGCCCGCGCTGCGCAACGCACGGTCGATCACGTAGGCTGCGTAGTTGCCCGACTGGTTCGCGTCATTGACGCCTGTGGTGCTGCGCTTCTGGCTTTCGCCCACGATCACCACGCTTGTCACTGCGAGCGTGACGATGAGGCCGATGGCCATCGCCACCAGCAGTTCGACGAGGGTCAGGCCCCGCTCTCGGCGCTGAAGGGAGGGGGGGCGCTTCATGGGAGCACCACCCGTGTCGTCAGCTTGCTCTGGGTATCGGCGCCGGGCGCCTGCCACGTGATCGTGATGTCTGCCTGCTTGGCCACCGCATTGACGTCGACGGCGCCGTTGCCATTGGGCAGGCCGCCGCCGACCGGATCGGCGATCTTGTTCTTCCAGGCCGTCTTGAGGTCTGCCGGCACGTCTGGCGTGCGCAGCAGCCACATCTCAGTGACGAGTTCGTTGGCCAGCAGCGCTGCGCGGTTGCGGTCTTCCGTGTCGACGGAGAGCTTGATGGCGCGCGACTGCAGCCCGATGAGGCCCAGGATGCCGATCGAGAAGATCAGGATCGAGACCAGCACTTCGATCAGGGCCATGCCCTGTTGTGAGCGGAGGCGTTGAGGTGCTTTCATGTCGCAGGGCAACCGTCAGGGTTGGAGTCGGACATCGTCTTGTTCGGATCGCACATGCGTACCTGGCCGCCCAGGGTGACCAGCACGCGCAGCGGCCGATCTGCATTCGGCAGCTTGATGTCGTAGGTCGCGGCATCGGCGCTGCACGTTTCGCCGCCAGTGACGTTGGTGAGGTTGGTGGTTGTGTTGGCCGTCAGCCTGCCCACGGAGTTGAAGCAGACGGCCGCCGGACCTTCGATCGTCACGCCCGAGCCGACGTCGGTGAGGATGCCTGCAGAAACGAACACACTGCTTTCGTCCGACGCCATGGAAGGCAGGGTGCGCAGGGTCCAGTTGTTGCCGTTGTCCTTCGCGGCGAAATTGGCGCTGGCGGCGGTCGGCTTGTCATCGGTCAGCGCGAAGACCACCTGCCGGCTGCGCCGCAGCGATTCGGATTGCGCTTCGCGCAATCCGCTTTGCAATGCTTCGGCAACGGCTCGTATCTTGCTGTTGCGCACCCAGTCGAGCATCGAGGGAGCGGCGAGCATGAGCAGGATGGCCAGCAGCGTGATGGTCACCATCAGCTCGACCAGCGTGAAGCCATTGGCCGGGGCCATGCCGCCGCGGCTGCGGGCGCGGGCTGTGTTCAGCACGCCTGTCCTCGCTTCATCACCCAGGCGCTGGCGCATGTGCCCCATCCGGGGGTCGCGTCTGTACCGCGGTTGCCGGCTTCGTCGATCGTGTACGTGAAGCCGCTGGTTGAGCCGCTGCCAATGGCCTCGAGCAGGTAGCTGTTCGCGGTGAGCTTCCCAGCCCTGCAGCCGAGCGTGAAGCTGCCGACCTTGCGCTTCGCGGCGTCCACTGCGCAGGGAGTCGTGAAGGCGCCCGACGTCTCGTAGGTCCGGTTGTCCTGGAAGTGGCGCTCCATGTTGGCCCGCATGACGGACAAGCCGTTGGTGGCATCCACTATCTGGCCCCTGAGGATGTAGTCGCGATAGCTGGGAATGGCAATGGCAGCCAGGATGGCGATCACGGCCACCACGATCATCATTTCGATGAGGGTGAAGCCGCGCAGGGCACGCCGGTGCCGAGACAAGTGCAGGGAGTGCAAAGCTGTGCCTTTCCGAGAAGGCCCGCGCGGCCTGCGGCAAGGCGCAGTGACGCAGGCTGGGAAACAATGGTCACAGCTTGTCGGAAAGTGTGTGTAATTGCAAAACCGCTGATCCGCAGCGGTTCGCCATTCATCGGTCGCCGGCGGTAGCCCGGTACAAATACCCTGGCGGAAGAAACGGCCTCGCCCGAGGCGGTCCGGCACCTGCTGGACACTGTCTCTGTTGCGCTCGATCCGCTCGGGGAGCATGTGGCCTCGCTGGCCAAGCAAGGCCATCAGACCGCAGGCGCTTGGGCGAGTTGCTGAGGCGCGCCTGGGAAGCGCGTTCCTCCGGGATCCTCAGCCCGCCACGTAACTCCCCGACTTCCCCCCGTGCTTCTCCAGCACGTGCACCCCCGTGATCGTCATGCCGCGGTCGGCCGCCTTGCACATGTCGTACACCGTCAGCAGCGCCACCTGCACGCTGGTGAGCGCCTCCATCTCCACGCCGGTCGGGCCGACGGTCTCGACGGTGGCGGTGCAGCGCACCTGGGGGGTCGGGGCGGTGGCGGTCTCGAAGTCGATCGCCACCCGCGTCAGCGCCAGCGGATGGCACAGGGGGATGAGGTCGCTGGTCTTCTTGGCGGCCTGGATGCCGGCGATGCGCGCCACGCCGAGCACGTCGCCCTTCTTCGCGCTGCCGGACTCGATCAGCGCCAGCGTCTCGGCCCGCATCTCGATCACGCCGGTGGCCACGGCCACCCGGTGGGTGGCGGGCTTGGCGGCCACGTCGACCATGTGGGCCTGGCCCTGCGCGTCGAAGTGCGTGAGGGGCGAGGCGGACGAAGCGGACGGCGAGGTCATGCGGATGAACGAACGGCGGCGTGGCGCATCATACGGGGCCAGGCCCCGCGCTGCCCCCTGGCGCCAGCGCAGCCGGCCGCCCGACGAGGACCGCCGACCGATGCCCCGACTGCCTTCTTCGCCCCTGATCCGCATGGTTCCGGCACGCCGCCCCTGGCTGCCCTGCTGGCGCGCGCTTATCGCCGGCGTCCTGATCGCCTGCCAGGCCCTGCTGCCGTGGGCCGCCCACGCGCAGGTGCAGGCGCTGCCCGGCCTGTCCGACGGCGCGGAGATGACCGCCACCGCCGAGCGCCAGCTGGGCGACCGCATCGCCCGCGAGCTGTACCGGGACCCGGACTACATCGACGACCCGGTGCTGGTGGACTACGTGCAGGACATCTGGCAGCGCCTGCTGGCCGCCGCCCGCGCGCGCGGCGAGCTCACGCCCGAACTGGACGAGCGCTACGCCTGGCAGGTGATGATCGGGCGCGACCGCACCGTCAACGCCTTCGCGCTGCCCGGGGGCTACCTGGGGCTGCACACCGGGCTGATCGCCATCACGGAGCACCGCGACGAACTGGCCGCGGTGCTGGGGCACGAGCTGACGCACGTCACCCAGCGCCACATCTCGCGCATGCTGACCAAGCAGAGCAAGCAGGCGCCGCTGATGCTGGCGGCGATGATCCTGGGCGGCCTGGCCGCCGCCAAGAGCGGCCGCAGCGGCGGCGACCTGGGCATGGCCGCGATGGTCGGCGGCCAGGCCATGGCCATGCAGAAGCAGCTCGACTTCTCGCGCGACATGGAGCGCGAGGCCGACCGCATCGGCTTCGGCGTGATGACGCAGGCGGGCTTCTCGCCGCGCGGCGCGGCGGCGATGTTCGAGAAGCTGCAGCACGCCTCGCGGCTGAACGACAACGGCTCCTACCCCTACCTGCGCAGCCACCCGCTGACCAGCGAGCGCCTGACGGAGATGGAGGCGCGCTTCCAGTTCCGCACCGAGGCGGTGGCGCCGATGGCGGCGCAGATGGACCACGCCATGATCGCCGGCCGCGCCCGAGTGCTCGGCCGCCCCGGCGTGGACCAGATGCGCCAGTGGGTGCGGGCGGCCGACAGCGGCGAATTCGGCCGCGCCGGCCCGGCGCAGCAGGCCGGCATCCTCTACGCGGCCGCCCTGTCGGCGGTGGAGCTGCGCGACTTCAAGGCCGCCCGCGCCCTGGCCGAGCGCCTGGCCACGCGGGCCCAGGGCGACGCGGCGGCCGAGCGCCTGGCGCGGCTGCTGCGCGCCGAGGTCGAGCTGGATGCCGGCAACGGCGCCGCCGCGATGCCGCTGCTCGATCCGAAGGCCCACCCCAAGGACCGCGCCGAGCTCCTGCTGGGCGCGCAGGCGGCCGTGGCGGCCCGCAAGCCCGACGCGCTGGCCGCGCCGCTGCGCGACTGGGTGGCGCTGCATCCGCGCGACGCTGGCATCTGGCGTGTTCTTTCCGCCGTGTACGACGCCCAGGGCGAGACGCTGCGCGCCATCCGCGCCGACGCGGAGGCCAACGTCGCCATGCTGGACTACGTCGCCGCGCGCGACCGCTTCCGCGCCGCCCAGGACTGGGTGCGCCGGGCCGGCCCGGGCACCAGGGTGGATCACTACGAGGCGTCGATCATCGACACCCGTGCGCGCGAGGTGGAGGCCAAGGCCCGCGAGCAGCTGGAGGACAAGGACAAGCCGCTGCAGTGAGCGCCCGCCGGGCGCTGCGCTGCGCTCAGCGCTTGCTGCCCAGCAGCCCGCCCAGCGCCGCCTCGATCAGCAGCCCCAGGATCGAGTACAGCAGCGAGCCCAGCAGCGCGGCCCAGAAGCCGTTGACGTGGAAGCCGCCCAGCAGCCCCGAGGCGGCCCAGAACAGCAGGGCGTTGATGACGAAGAGGAACAGCCCCAGCGTGACGATGGTGACCGGGAAGGTGAGGATCACCAGCACCGGCCGCACGATCATGTTCAGCAGGCCGATGACCGCCGCCGCGATGAGCGCGCTGCCGAAGCTCGCCACCTGCACGCCGCCATAGAGATAGGCCACCGCCAGCAGCGCCACCGCGCTGAGCAGCCACTTGAGGACGAGGCGCATGCGGTGCAGGCCGGCGGGCGCGGGCTCAGTCCGCCAGCTCGTTCGCCAGCACCAGCAGGGCGCCCATGCCGGCGACGGCACCGGGCAGCGTCCAGCCCGATTGGGCCGGCTTCTGGCCGACGACCACCGGTTCCATGTCCACGCCCACCTTCGGGCGGCGGGCGTCGACGACGGGCACGGCGGCGCCGTGCTCCAGCTGCAGGCGCCGCGTCAGCTCGGTCAGCGGGCCCTTGGCCAGCACCGCCGTCACCTGCGCGCCGCCGGCCGTGAGGGCCGGGGCCATCGTCTCCTGGGCGCGCGCGAACCACTTGGCGCGCCAGTTCTCGCGGGCGCTGTGGCTCACCCACTTGCTGATGCGGTGCGTCATGCGCGGCGCGCAGGCCACCAGCACCCAGTGCCGCGGCGCGCCGCCGGCCGCCGCGGGCGCCAGCCGGTCGAGGTGCTCGCGGGCGTAGGCCGCGTCATCGACGTAGAGAATGATCTTGTCGTTCATCTCGGATCTCCTCGTGAAAGAGGGGCGGCTCACGCCGGGGTGGAAAGCCCGCGCCGGGCGGCGCGGTGACGGTCGGGACAGTGTGCCAGATCAGCCATGCGATGCGCCATGGGGCGCGCGGCGCGAGGCCATGATCTTGCCGATCACCAGCACCAGCAGCGCACCGGCCACGCTGGCGGCGTACTTGATCGCGTCGCTCTGCGGCAGCTTGAACATCCACTGCCACTGGTCGGGATTGGCGAAGGCCGGATCGGTGACCAGCATGCCCCCGGCGATCCACCCCAGCAGCATGCCGCCGGCCGTGATGATGAGCGGGAAGCGCTCCATCAGCTTGATGACCAGCTGGCTGCCCCAGACGATGATCGGGATCGAGATCAGCAGGCCCAGCACCACCAGCAGCATCGAGTGGTCGCCCGCGTTCTGCGCGGCGCCGGCGATGGCGATGACGTTGTCCACGCTCATTACCAGGTCGGCCACGATGATGGTCTTGATGGCGGCCAGCAGCTTGTCGCTGCCCTGGATGTCGCCGTGGCCTTCGTCGTCGGGGGCCAGCAGCTTCACGCCGATCCACACCAGCAGGATGGCGCCGACCAGCTTGAGGAACGGGATGTTCAGCAGCGTCATCGCGAAGGCGATGAGGATCACCCGCAGGACGATGGCGCCGGCCGTGCCGAAGATGATGCCCTTGGTGCGCTGCGCCGGCGGCAGCTTGCGGCAGGCCAGCGCGATCACCACCGCGTTGTCGCCACCGAGCAGGATGTCGATGACGATGATCTGGCCCAGCGCGACCCAGAATTCGGGAGAGGTCAGAAATTCCATAGGTTCCTCAGTGTCTGCCACGGGTGGGAAGGCGCTGGCGGCGCTTTCCCGCTTGACCTGCTGTGGGCGACGACCGAGGACGGGGGCCGGCCACTGAGAGAAATCTGTGGACGGAAAGCACGACCTTGACCAGCCCGCAAAAGGCTCATCAAAGGTCTTGCTCGGCTGGCGCAGCGCACGGAGCGCGGCGCGGGCTACCCGATCTGCCGGAAGCAAGGGCTTCGTATTGACGACAGATCGACAGGCCGCTACGGGTGCATCCGGGTGGGATGCATCGACGGGCCGGGAGCTACTCCCCCTCGAATCCGCGAATTGGACCACAGCCGCCGCGCCGCGCGCAAGGAAGCCGCACGATCCGTCGGGGTTCTGGCCGAGCGCCTAAGATCGGCGCCCCCCGCGGCCCGGTGCCGCCGCCTTCCGCCCGTCTCTCCCTTTCGTCCATGGCCGGCATCCACATCACCGACATCGAGGCCGCCATCAACTTCTGGCGCGAGAAGAAGCCCTCGCCTGACGGCGTGACGCTGGCGCGCGAGGTGCGCGTGCTGGCCGAGGTCTATGCGCTGATGGTCTTCCACCGCGAGGACGAGGTGGACGAAGTCGGCTTCCCCGCCGAGGCCTGGGCCGCCTGGCTGGCCTGGTACGACACGACCCCAGACACGCCGTGCATCGCCATCTGCTCGACCAGCCAGGGCGACGACGAATGCAAGGGCTGCGGCCGCAGCTTCGAGGAAGTGCAGCACTGGCCCGCCATGACGCCGGCCGAGAAGCGGCAGACCTGGCGCCGCATCACCATGCAGGACACGGCCTGGCGCTTCAACCGCTATGCCGAGCGGGCGCGCGAGGCCGAGACGGCGGAGCGCGCCGCGGCCAAGGCGCCGCCCGGCGACGGCGATCCGCCGGTGGCCTGAGCCGCATCCTTCCTCCTTCGTGGCAACGCCCCATGCGCCGACTGGCCCAGGCTCCCAACCTCGCCATCGCCACGCTGTGGGCCGACGCGCTGCGCGCCGAAGGCCTGGACGTCACGGTGCAGCGCGAGTACCTCGGCGCCGCCGCCGGCCAGCTGCCGCCCGACCAGTGCCTGCCCGAGCTGTGGATCGGCGACGATGCACAGCACGCCCGGGCGCTGCGCCTGCTGGCCGCGCTCGAGCATCCGCCGCAGCGCCAGTGGCACTGCGGCTGCGGCGAGTTCGTGGAGGGCGGCTTCGAGCAATGCTGGCGCTGCGGTGCGCCGATGCCGGGCGCCTGAGGCCGCCTCGAGCTAGCGCGCTGGAGGCGAGGCGCGCTGCTCGCGCTGCATCTCCTTGGCCAGTTCGACCAGCCGCGGCATCACTCGCTTGAGCAGCTCCTGCGAGACGGCAGCGGAGTCGCGCATCACTTCCGGCGTCTTGGCCACCATGCTGCGTCCCAGGGGCGATTCGTAGAACGCGGTGAGGCCCTGGATTTCTTCCTCGGAATAGTGGCTGGCGTAGATGCGGATCATCGGCTCCTTGAGCTGCGCCCATCCGGCTTCCTGCTGCATGACCTCGGCCACGCGCTGCATGTAGCGCTCGAACGCGGGGCGGTCCTGCTCGCGGATGCCTGCCTGCTTCGCCATCGCTTCCGCCAACTGGCCCACTTGGCCGTACATGCCGCCGAGCATCTGTTCGGCGCCCATCGCCTGGAGCATCCGCTCGACCGATGCGGGGCTGGCCGGGGTCGGGGCGGCGGCGAGCGCCGGCGTGGCCCGCGGCGAGCCGGCGGCGGGTGCCTGCGCGCAGCCGCCCACGGCGAACAAGGCAGCTGCCGCCGCCGCGGCGGCGAGGAATCGAAGGCCTGTCATGGTGCTCCCTGACGCATGAAGAAAGAGGGATGCTACTTCCAGCGCAGCGGCTCGATGTCCACCGAGCGCGCGCCGTCGCCCAGCATCAGCACGCCTTCCTGCACCGTGGCCTGCAGGCGCATGCTGCGCTGCGCCATCGCGCCGAGTTCCTGCACGGCGGCGGTCGGCAGGCGCCAGACCTCCAGGTTGGCCAGCCGGGAGAGCTTGCCCTCGATGCCGCGCCACCAGACCTCGGCGGCGTGGCCGTGGGCGTACAGGCGCACCGTGTCGGCCTTGCCGCAGGCCTTGGCGACCGGGCGCTCCTCGGGCTGGCCGACTTCCATCCACAGGCGCGTCCGGCCGGTGAAGTCGCGCAGCCAGACGTCGGGCTCGTCCGGGTCCGACAGGCCGGCGCCGAAGGCGAGCGTGGCGTCGCCGCCGCAGCGGTCCTGCAGTTCGTGGGCGTTGAGCGCCAGCGCGACCAGGCGCACCATCATGCGTTCGTCGGTCTCGCTCGGGTGGCGCGCCAGGGTGAGGGCGTGGTCGGCGTAGTAGCCGTGGTCGATGTCGGCCACGGCGACGTCGGCCTTGAAGACGGTGGACTTGAGCGCCATGGATGGCCCTTCTTTCTTCGATGCAACCAGGCCACGGGCGCGGCGCAGCCGTTTACCTGTTGCACTGGTCTGAGTAGGATATTGGTCCTACCTTTGGGCGGCGGACGCTTCACATGCATGTCCATTTTCACACCCCGGATGCGGGCGGGCAGGGCGCCTTCCAGGCGTGGCAGGCCATGACCACCCGGCTGTTCTACGAAGCCGCGCGCTCCCCGGGCACCGCTTCGGCGCAGGTGCCCGTGCGGCTGGCGAGCATGGACCTCGGGGGGCTCGGCTTCATGGAGGTGGCGGCGCCGCCGGGGGTCAGCACGCGTGACGCCGGCTGCCTGCGCCGCGACGGCGTGGATGCCATGTTCGTCTCGGTCATGGGCCGCGGGCGCGCGCGGCTGGAGGTCGGCGACCGCTGCGTGCCGCAGCGTCCCGGCGACGTGGTGATGTGGGACGCAGCGCGGCAGCACCGCTGGATCCACGAGACGGGCATCAGCAGCACCTGCGTGCGCATCCCGCGGGCCCTGCTGCGGGTGGCGGACCCGGCCAGCCTGGGCGCCAGGGCGGTGCCGGGCGACTCCGCCCTCGGCGGGCTGGTCGCGGCGCTGGTGGGCCACATGTCCCGCCTTCCCCCGACGGTGCAGGGCGCGGCCGCCCATCGCCTCAGGTCGTCGCTGCTCGACGCGCTGGTGGCGGCGCTGGGCACCGCCGCGTCGGCCGACGCCGCCGCACCAGGCCGGCACCGGCTGGCGCAGGCGAAGGACTACATGCTGGCTCGCCTCGACGACGCCGACCTGTGCGTGGCGCAGGTCGCGCGCGCCGTGGGAAGCTCGGAGCGCAGCCTGTGCCGCCTGTTCGCGGCCGAGGGCAGCACCCCGATGAGCTGGCTCTGGCAACAGCGGCTGGCCCATGCGCATCGCCTGCTGGCGGAGGCCGGGGCGGCGAGCGTGACCGAGGCGGCGCTGTCGGCCGGCTTCACCAGCTTTTCCCACTTCAGCCGGGCGTTCCGGCGGGCCTACGGCCTGGCGCCGAGCGCACTGCTGGCCGCCGGGTGAGCGATCAGTCGAGCTGCAGGTTCATGGCCTTGACGATCTGCCCGTACATCTGGCGGTCGGCCTTGATGCGCGCGGCGAACGCCTCGGGCGTGCTGGCGGCAACGCTCATGCTGAGTTCCTCCAGCTTCTCGCGCACGGCTGGCTCCGCCAGGGCGTGGGTGAGTTCGGCATGCAGCCGGTCGACCACGGGCTTCGGCGTGCCGGCGGGGGCGAGGTAGCCGTACCAGACTTCCGCCTGGACCGCGGGGAGCCCGGACTCGGCCAGGGTCGGCACCTCGGGGAACAGCGGCGAGCGCTTGGCGCCGGCGTTGGCGATGCAGCGCATCTTGCCGCTGCGCACATGGGGCCGGGCGTCGGCGCCCGACATCACGCCGACCTCGACCTCGCCGGCCATCACCGCCACCGTCAGCGGGTTGGCGCCCTTGTAGGGCACGTGCAGGAAATGCGTGCCCGCCTCGCGGTTGAACATCTCGCCGACGATGTGCGACATGCCGCCGGTGCCGGCCGAGCCGAAGTTCACGGGCGTGGCCGACTTGCCCAGCGCGATCAGCTCCGCGGGCGTGTGGATCCTGGAGGCCGTCGGCACGCAGAACAGCATCGGCAGCGTGGCGGCGATGGTGAGCGGCACGAAGCCCGTCTCCACGTCGTAGGGCAGCTTCGAGAAGGCCGTCGCGGCGATGGCGCCGGGGCCGGGGTTGCTCACCAGGATCGTGTAGCCGTCCGGCCGCGCGCGGGCGACGTAGGTGCTGCCGATGGTGCCGGCGGCGCCGGCGCGCGCCTCCACGATCACGGGCTGCCCGGTGCGCTGGCTGATGCGTTCGCCCAGGATGCGCGACAGCACGTCGGTGCTGCCGCCGGCGGGGTAGGCGTCGACGATGGTGATGGCCCGCTGCGGGAAGGTGTCGGCATGCGCCGCCGGCGGGCAGGCGGCGAAGGCGAGCAGGGCGAGCTGGAGCAGGGTCTTCATGGAGGATTCCTCGGTGGGGTCAGGGGAGCGTGGTCCATGCGACCGCCTGCTCGTAGGCATGGGCGATCCGGTAGATGGCGGGTTCGTCGAAGTGGCGCGCCACGAGCATCATCCCGACGGGCAGGCCGTCGACGAGGCCGCATGGCACCGACATGGCCGGATGGCCCGTCACGTTGAATGGAAAGGTGTTGGCCGAGAGGCCGAAGGACGCCGCCACCCGGGTTTCGCGGTCCGCATCGGGCGGCGGCAGGGGCCGTGCCGGCGCCGGCGTGGTCGGCATGAGGATCGCGTCGTGGCGCGCGAGGACCTCGTCGTAGCGCGTGCGCAGGCGATGCCCCAGGTGGGCCGCCTTGGCGTAGTAGTGCGCGCCGTGCTGCGCGCTCGCCAGCGTGCCGGCGAGCAGCATGAGCTGCGTCGCTTCGGCCAGTTCGCCGGCCCGTGCGCGCCAGCCGCGGAAGTGCGCCATGAGGTCCAGCGGATAGCGGTCGCGGCGTCCGGTGCCGAAGCCGTCGCCGCCGAACACCGTGCGCAGCATGCCCTCGATGAGGAGCGGCCGGCACAGCCGGGCGGCCTCGGCATGGAGCGGCACCGACACCTGCTCGACCTCGGCGCCCAGCTGCCGCAGTGCCTCGGCCGCGGCGCGCACGCGTGCGCCTGCCTGCGCGCAGGCACCCGGCCGGGAGAAGCCCTCCTCGAGCATCGCCACGCGCATGCCCGCCAGGCCGCGGCCGAGGGCTTCGGTGTAGCGGTGCGTGCGGACCTGGCGCTGGCGCGGGTCGATGCCGTCGTCGCCCGCGATGACTTCCAGCAGCAGCGCGTTGTCCTCGACATTCGCCGTCATCGGCCCGAGGTGGTCGAGGGTCGGCTCCAGCGGCATCGCGCCGGTGTAGGGCACCAGCCCGTGGGTGGGCTTCATGCCGTAGATGCCGCACAGCGCCGCGGGCATCCGGATCGAGCCCCCCTGGTCGCCGCCGATGGCCATGTCCGCCTCTCCGGCGGCCACGACGGCGCCGCAGCCCGAGGACGAGCCGCCGGCCGAGTGGCCGCGCCGGTGCGGGTTGTGGATCGGGCCGGTGCTGCTCGTGAAGCTGGTGCCCGACAGGCACAGGTTCTCGCAGGCCGCCTTGCCGGTGATCTCGGCGCCCGCGTCGAGCAGGCGGGTGACGACGGTGGCGTCGAAGTCGGGGACGAAGCCGTCGAGCAGCGTGCTGCCGTTGGCCATGGGCACGCCCGCCAGGAAGATGTTGTCCTTCAGCGCGATGCGCTTGCCGAGCAGCGGCCCGGTGCCGGCCCCCGGGACGCACGTCCGGCGGAACCACGCGTTGTGCGGGTTCTCCGCCTCATCGGGCCGGTAGCCGGCGTCGCGCGGATAGCGCTGTGCTCCGGCCTCTGCGGGTTGCGCGTCGAGGAGCCGGTAGCACGCCTGGATCGGTTCGAGCATGCGGCGCCATGCCGCCGTCTCGCCGTCCTCGAGCGTCAGGCCGCATTGCCAGGCCGCTTCGAGCAGCTGGGCATCGGAGGGAGGGATGAAGGGCACTCGCCATTCCTTGGGTGGGGATGGCGTCAATGTAGGCAGGCCCCGGCGCACGCGCCTGACCGAGCCCGCCAGGGCGCTTGCCTGTGCGTGCCAGCCGCGCGCACCGGCGCCGTGCCGGCTTCGGCGCGGCTGCCGTCTACAGCACCCTGCGCGCCAGTTCGGCCGCCTTGCCGGTGTAGCTGCCGGGCGTCATGGCCAGCAGGCGCTGTTTCTCGTCCTCGGGGATCTCCAGCGAGCGGATCAGCGCATGCAGCGCCTCGGCCGTCACCGTCTGGCCGCGCGTGACTTCCTTGAGCTTCTCGTAGGCGCCGGCCACGCCGAAGCGGCGCATCACGGTCTGGATGGGCTCGGCCAGCACTTCCCAGCTGGCGTCCAGGTCGGCCGCCAGCGCCTGCTCGTTCAGCTCCAGCTTGCCCAGGCCGGTGGCCAGGCTGGCATAGGCCAGCACCGCGTAGCCGAAGGCGACGCCGACGTTGCGCAGCACGGTGGAGTCCGTCAGGTCGCGCTGCCAGCGGCTGATGGGCAGCTTCTCGCTCAGGTGCCGCAGGAGCGCGTTCGCCAGGCCCAGGTTGCCCTCGGCGTTCTCGAAGTCGATCGGGTTGACCTTGTGCGGCATGGTCGAGGAACCGATCTCGCCGGCCTTCAGGCGCTGCTTGAAGTAGCCCAGGCTGATGTAGCCCCAGACGTCGCGCGAGAAGTCGACCAGGATGGTGTTGGTGCGTGCCACGGCGTCGAACAGCTCGGCCATGTAGTCGTGCGGCTCGATCTGGATGCTGTAGGGCTGGAAGGTCAGGCCCAGGCCCTGCGGCGCCGGCGTCTCGACCACCTTGCGGCTGAAGGCCTCCCAGTCGAAGTCGGGCCAGGCCGCCAGGTGCGCGTTGTAGTTGCCCACCGCGCCGTTCATCTTGCCCAGCAGCTTCACGGCGGCGATGCGCTCGCGCGCCTGCACCAGGCGCACCGCCACGTTGGCGATCTCCTTGCCCACGGTGGTGGGGCTGGCGGTCTGGCCGTGGGTGCGGCTGAGCATGGGGATGGCGGCGAAGTCGTGCGCCATCTTCCTCAGCGTGGCGACGATGCCGTCCAGCGCCGGCAGCAGCACCTGGTCGCGCGCGGCCTGGATCTGCAGGGCGTGGCTGGTGTTGTTGATGTCCTCGCTGGTGCAGGCGAAGTGCACGAACTCGGCGGCGCCCAGCAGCTCGGGCCGCGCCTCGAACTTCGACTTGATCCAGTACTCCACGGCCTTGACGTCGTGGTTGGTGGTCTTCTCGATCTCCTTGATCGCCAGCGCGTCGGCCTCGGAGAAGTTCGACACCAGCGTCATCAGGTACTTGCGCGCGCCGGCGGTGAGCGGCTTGAACTCGGCGAAGCCGGCGTCCGACAGCGCGATGAACCACGCCACCTCGACCTGCACGCGGCGGTGCATGTAGCCCTGTTCGCTCATCAGCGGGCGCAGCCCGGCGAGCCGGCCGGCATAGCGGCCATCGAGGGGGGAGAGGGCGGAAACGGGGGAGAAGCTCATCCGGGAATTGTAGGAGCCGCCCCCCGCGCGGGCGGGCCGCCGGGGCATGCCGGGCCCGTAGAATCGATTCGCCACAACGACAACGCCCTCGAGGGAACGCAGCGCATGAAACTCATCGGATCGATCACCAGTCCGTACGTGAGGAAAGTGCGCGTCGTGCTGGCCGAGAAGCGGCTGGACTGCCAGTTCATCCAGGAGGATGTCTGGTCCGACGACACCACCATCGCCGCTTCCAATCCGCTGGGCAAGGTGCCCTGCCTGATCATGGACGGCAGCGAGGCGATGTTCGACTCGCGCGTGATCGTCGAGTACCTGGACACGCTCTCGCCGGTGGGCAAGCTCATCCCGCCCTCGGGCCGGGAGCGCGCCGAGGTCAAGACCTGGGAGGCGCTGGCCGACGGCGTGATGGACGCCGGCGTGCTGTGGCGCATGGAGGCCACCTGGCCCAAGCGCGCCGAGGGCGAGCGCAGCCAGGCCTGGATCGACCGCCAGCGCGGCAAGGTCGAGGCCGGCATCGCCGCCATGGCCCACGGGCTGGCCGACAAGCCCTTCTGCAGCGGCATCCACCTGAGCCTGTCCGACATCGCCGTCGGCTGCGCACTGGGCTGGATCGGCTTCCGCTTCCCCGAGTTCGACTGGCGCGGCGGGCACCCCGGCCTGGCCCGCCTGTACGACAAGTTGCTGCAGCGCCCCAGCTTCGCCGACACGCGGCCGCAGTAGCCGGGCCGTTCGCCTCCCCTTCAGAAGTGCAAAGGGCGCCTTGCGAGGCGCCCTTGTTGCTCTTGCGTCGGCAGACCGGTCGATCGTGCCGTCCGATGCGTCGAGCCGAAATAAAAATGCTGCGAAGCGCCCCGAAACGAAAGGAGGGAGGGAGGGAGGAGGAGAAGAGTCGCCTCGGGATTGCATCCGGGCCCGAGAGGGCGCCAGGAAGGCTTCGCAGCAGCAAACGGTACCGACATCATGCGTGCCGGTGAGGTATGGGAACGTAGGCGGAGGTCGACGGTTCCGCGGACTTGGTAAACGTTTGTGTCGCGAATTTGCAGTCCGGCCCCGGCTCAGTGGACGGGCGCGGCGAGCTCGCGCTCCACGGTGCGCACGAAGCCCAGGTCGTCGGGCGCGGTCATGCTCGACCAGGCCTGCACCACGCGCCCGTCGCGCGCGATCAGGTACTTGTAGAAGTTCCACTTGGGCGTGGTGCCGCTGGCGCGCGCCAGCTCGCGGAACAGCGGGTTGGCGTCGGCCCCGCGCACGGCGGACTTGGCGAACATCGGGAATTTCACGCCGAAGGTGTTCTCGCAGAACTCGGCGATCTGCTTGTTCGAGCCCGACTCCTGCGCGAAGTCGTTGGAGGGGAAGCCCAGCACCACCAGGCCGCGCTCGCGGTACTTGCGGTCGAGCGCCTCCAGCCCGCGGTACTGCGGCGTGAAGCCGCAGAAGCTGGCGGTGTTGACCACCAGCACCACCTTGCCGGCGTACTGGCACAGCGGCTGCGGCACCTCGTCCTGCAGGCGGGGGAAGCTGTGCTGCAGGATGGCCGGGCACGCCGCGGCCGGGGCGTCCGGCGGCGCCTGGCCCGCGGCAGCCTGCGCGTGGGCGGACGGGGAGGCCGCCAGGAGGGCGGCGGACAACAGGGCGAGCCAGGCAGGCAGAAGAGGGCGCATGCGCATGCTCCTGATGGCGTTGGGGACTTGCGGCCCGGGCGGCGGCGCAAGGCGCATCATCGCGCTTCGCGCGCCGCAGGCCAAGGCTCCGGGAAACCTCTCCCCGGGGCGGCCTCCTAGAATCGAACGCCCCATGGGAAGGACGTCGATGCTGTATCCGGAACTCTTCAGACAACTCGAATCCGTGCGCTGGCACATGGACCGGGACATCCCCTGGCAGGATTTCGATGCCGGCCTGCTCACCGACGAGCAGGCGCAGACCATCAAGATGAATGCCATCACCGAGTGGTCGGCCCTGCCGGCCACCGAGATGTTCCTGCGCGACAACCGGCACGACAGCGATTTCTCCGCCTTCATGTCGATCTGGTTCTTCGAGGAGCAGAAGCACTCGCTGGTGCTGATGGAATACCTCAAGCGCTTCCGGCCCGAGCTGGCGCCCACCGAGGAGGAGTTGCACGACGTGCGCTTCGACTTCGACCCGGCGCCGCCGCTGGAGACGCTGATGCTGCACTTCTGCGGCGAGATCCGGCTGAACCACTGGTACCGCCGCGCGGCCGAGTGGCACACCGAGCCGGTCATCAAGCACATCTACACCACCCTGAGCCAGGACGAGGCGCGCCACGGCGGCGCCTACCTGCGCTACATGAAGCGGGCGATGGAGAAGTTCGGCGACGAGGCGCGCGCCGCCTTCGCCAAGGTCGGCGTGCTGATGGCCAGTGCGCGCCGCACCGCGCAGGCGCTGCACCCGACCAACCTGCACGTGAACAAGGCCCTGTTCCCGCGCGACACCATCCAGAGCCGCATGCCCGACCCGGACTGGCTGGAGCGCTGGCTGGACACGCAGATCAAGTTCGACGCCGCCTGGGAAGGCAAGGTGGGCGAGCGCATCCTGCACAACCTGAGCCTGCTGCTCAACGGCAGCTTCAAGACCGTGCAGGAACTCAACCGCTACCGCAAGGAGCTGGCGGCCAAGCTGGGCCCGCAGCCGGCGTACCAGGGCGCCTGAGCGCCGCCCTTGCGCCGGCGCGCCCGTCACAACCGGCCGGGCCGGCCCGTCTTGCCCTGATGGACGCCGCCACCGCCACCTTCGCCCGCCACCGCCCGCGCCTGAAAGGCATCGCCTACCGCATGCTCGGCTCCGTCGCCGAGGCCGAGGACGTGGTGCAGGACGCCTGGCTGCGCTGGCACGAATCGGCCGCGCCCGCCCCCGACAACCCCGAGGCCTGGCTGGTCACCGTGACCACGCGCCTGGCCATCGACCGCCTGCGCTCGGCCCAGGTGCAGCGCGAGCACTACGTCGGCACCTGGCTGCCCGAGCCGGTGGTGCAGGCGGCGCAGGGCGAGGGGCCGGCCACGCCGGAGCAACTGGTCGAGCGTGCCGACAGCCTGTCGGTGGCCTTCCTCGCCGTGCTGGAGCGGCTGGCGCCCGATGCGCGCGCGGCCTTCCTGCTGCGCGAGGTGTTCGAGGTGGACTACGCCGAGGTCGCCGCCACGCTCGGCAGGAGCGAGGCGGCCTGCCGCCAGCTGGTGCACCGCGCCAAGGCGGCGGTGCAGGAGGCCCGGCCGCGCTTCGCCGTGCAGCCCGAGCGCCACCGGGCCCTGCTGCGCAGCTTCGCCGAGGCCGCCACGCGCGGCGACCTGCAGGGGCTGAAGGCGCTGCTCGCCGAGGACGTGGCACTGATCGGCGACGGCGGCGGCAAGGTGCCCTCCTTCGGCCGGCCGCTGGTGGGTGGGCAGCGGGTGGCGCAGCTGTATTTCGCCGTGGCGCGTCGCCATGCCGGCGCCCTGCGCGTGGACGTGGCCGAGGTCAACGGCGCGCCCGGCCTGCTGCGCTGGGTCGGCGGCGTGCTGGAGTCGGTGCAGTCCTTCGAATGGGAGGACGGGCGCATCGTGCGCATCCACGCGCAGCGCAACCCGGACAAGCTGGCGCGCGTGGCGGCGGCGCTGGCCGGCGCCTGAGCGCCGGCTCCGGCCGGTTTCAGCGCCGTTCGACGACGATCGGCGACAGCCTCAGCCCGTCGCGCAGCTGCGCCTGCGCGGCGCCGGCCGCCTCGCGGCTGGCGAAGGGCCCGGCCTGCAGCCGGTGCGTGCCGCCTTCGCTGAACACGCGCAGCTGCGGCGCCAGCGCGGGCAGCGTGCGGCCGGCCTGCGCCTGCAGGCCCTTGGCGCCGTCGCGCTCGCGGAAGGCGCCCAGCTGCACCCAGAAGCCGGCGGTGGCGCCGGCCACGGGAGGGGCCTCCGGCGCGGCAGCAGGTGCTGCCGCGGCCGGCGGCATCGCGGCGGGCGGCGGCGGGGAGGCCGGCGTCATCGGCGGCAACTGGTCCACCTGCATGTTGCCGAAGCGCGGCGGCGGCGCGGTGCTGTCGCTGGCGGTGTTGGGGGCGGCGGGCTCCGGGGTCGCCTGGGCGAGCAGCAGGGCCTGCGTGCGGTCGGCGCGCGTCGCGGCCACCGGCGCCACCCAGGCCGGCGGGGCCGCCACCGCCTGGGCGTCGGCGACTGCCGGCGCCGGCGCCGGCTGCGCCGCCGCGAACTGCGTGCCGCCGTCGCGGCGCCAGGCGCCGGTGCGGATGTCCTCGTTGGTGATGCGCTCGATCTCCACCGGCGCCACGCCGCGCAGCAGGCCGAGCCTGAGCGCGGCGGTGTAGCTCAGGTCGATGACGCGGTCGTCGTGGAAGGGGCCGCGGTCGTTCACCCGCACGATCGCCTCGCGGCCGTTGGCCGGGTTGCGCACGCGCACGTAGCTGGGCAGCGGCAGCGTCTTGTGCGCGGCCGTCATGGCGTACATGTCGTAGGGCTCGCCGCTGGCCGTCGACTTGGCGTGGAAGCCCGTGCCGTACCAGGAGGCCAGGCCGGTCTCGCGGAAGGGCCGGTCGTCGGTGATCGGCACGTAGCTGCGGCCGAGCACGGTGTAGGGCTTGCTGGTGCCGCCGCTGGCGCGGATGGGCTCCACACGGGGCTCGGCGTCGGGCACGCTGGCCAGGCCGCCGGGCGGCGAGGCGGGGGCGCCGTCGCGGCCGATCCGCCCGCCGCCCGGGCCGCTGGCGCAGCCGGCCACCAGGGCGGCGGCCAGGGCCCCGGCCCAGCCGTAGCGCAGCGGGGCGGTGCCGCCTTGCAGGAGCGTGCCGGAGCGGAACGAAGTCCGCGAAAACCGGGGGTGGGCCCCATTATTCAAAGACGGTCCTCCAGAGTGCCAGCATGGCCTGCTGTTCCTGCGCCACGGAGTCGGGAGGCACCTGCGTGGGCTCCTCGTTCAGGCGGGCGCGGTGCTGCACGCGGCGCAGCTCGCGGTAGGCGGCGCCCGCGGCGCTGCCCACGCCCGCGGGCAGCAGGCCGGCCTGCTCGGCGCGCAGCAGCAGGGCGATGTTGCCCACGTTGGGGATCAGCTCGGGATGCTCGCGCGCCGCCGAGAGCACCAGGAACTGCACGGCGAACTCGGCGTCCACCATGCCCCCGGGGCTGTGCTTGACGTCGAAGCGGCCGGGCTTGACCGGGTGCGCGGCGCGCACCTTCTCGCGCATGGCGACGATCTCGGCGCGCAGCGCGGCGACGTCGCGCGGGGCGGTGATGACGGCCTCGCGCACGCCGTCGAAGCGCTGGCCGAGGGAGGCATCGCCCAGCACGAAGCGGGCGCGCGTCATGGCCTGGTGCTCCCAGGTCCAGGCGGTGTTGCTGCCGCGGCCGAGCTGGTATTTCTCGTAGGCCTCGAAGGTGGTGCTCAGCAGGCCCGAGTTGCCGTTGGGACGCAGCGCGGTGTCGATCTCGTACAGGTCGCCCTCGGCCGTCTTCACCGTCAGCCAGTTGATGAGCTTGCGCACGAAGGCGGCGTACACGTCGCCGGCGCGCTCGTCGTCGTCCTCGTGCACGAAGACGATGTCCAGGTCGCTGCCGTAGCCCAACTCCTTGCCGCCCAGCTTGCCGTAGCCGATGACGGCCATGCGCGGCGCCTCGCGGTGGCGGTTGCGCAGGTGGGCCCAGCACCAGCGCGCGGTGACGCGCAGCACCGTGTCGGCCAGCGCGCTCAGGTCGTCGGCCACCTGCTCGACGGTCAGGCGTCCGTCGACGTCGCGCGCCAGGGTGCGGAAGATCTCGGCATGGTGGGCGCGGCGCAGCAGGTTGAGCAGCGCCTCCTCGTCGGCCTCGCCGGTGCTGCGCAGCGAGGCGCGGCGCGCTTCCAGCTCGGCCTCGAACTCCTGCGCGACGAAGCGGCCGGCCAGCATCTCGGCGCCGGCCAGCTCGTCGATCACGCCGGGGTGCTGCATCAGGTAGCGCGCCGGCCATTTGGCGGCGCCCAGCAGGCGCAGCAGGCGCTCGTGCACACCGGGGCGCTCGACCAGCAGCGCCAGGTAGCTCTCGCGGCGCAGCAGCGGCTCGATCCAGTCGCACCAGCGCAGCGCGGCGTCGATGTGGCTGGGCGTCTGGCCCTGGCCGGCGCCGTCGGGCTCGGCCAGCCACTGGCCGGTGCGGTGCACCAGCTGGCGCAGCCGGGCGCGGGCGTCGTCGCGCAGGGCCAGCACGCGCGGGTTGTCGGCCCAGCGCTTGACGCGCTCGGCGAAGGGCGCCGGCAGCGCGGCCAGCAGCTCGTTCAGGTCGGTCGGCGCCGCGCTGCGTGCGCCCTGGCCTTTGCCCTTGCAGTTGCCGCTGCAGGGCTTGTCGCCGCCCAGCAGGCGGTCGAACTCCTGCGCCACGAACTCGCGGTGGGTGTCCAGCTCGGTGAGGAAGGCGCAGGTGCCGGCAAAGCCCATGGTGGCGGCGATCCAGGCCAGGTCCTCGTCGGCCACCGGCAGCATGTGGGTCTGCTGGTCGTCCAGGTACTGGATGCGGTGCTCCACCCGGCGCAGGAAGACGTAGGCGGTGGCCAGCGCGTCGGCGGCCTGCTGCGGCATCAGGCCGGCGCGGGCCAGGCGCTGCAGCGCGTCGAGCGTGGGCCGGGTGCGCAGTTCGGGGAACTGGCCGCCGCGCACCACCTGCAGCAGCTGCACGATGAACTCGATCTCGCGGATGCCGCCGCGCGAGAGCTTGACGTCGTTGGCCCGCTCCGGCCGGCCGGCGCTGCGGCGCGCGGCCTGCTCGCGGATCTGGCGGTGCAGGTCGCGCAGGGCGTCGAACACCGCGTAGTCCAGGTACTTGCGGAACACGAAGGGCAGCACCACGCCGCGCAGCGCCTGCGCCGAGCCGTCGACCACGCAGGCGGTGGGCGCCACCACCCGGCTCTTGAGCCAGGCGAAGCGCTCCCACTCGCGGCCCTGCACCTGCAGGTATTCCTCCAGCGCGTCGAGCGAGACCACGCTGGGGCCGGAGTTGCCGTTGGGCCGCAGCGCCAGGTCGACGCGGAAGACGAAGCCGTGCTCGGTGGTGTCGCCGACCAGCGCATAGACGCGCTTGACTGCGCGGGCGAAGTACTCCTGGTTGCTCAGCCGGCCGCGGCCGTCGGGCGCGCCGGCCGTCTCGCCGTCGTGGTCGTACAGGTAGATCAGGTCGATGTCGCTGGAGACGTTGAGCTCGCGCGCGCCCAGCTTGCCCATGCCGACCACCCACAGCTGGGCCCGGCCTTCCGGCGCCGCGGGCGCGCCGTGCACGGCGTCGAGCTCGGCGAAGGCATCGGCCACGGCGGTGTCGAGCGCGAACTCGGCCAGCTGCGTCACCGCGCGCGTCACGTCGGCCAGCTCGCAGCCGCTGTCGCAGTCGAGCGTGACCAGGCGCTCCATCACCAGCTGGCGCACGATGCGCAGCGCGTCGCCCACCGCATCGCCGCGCGCGCGCAGGGCGGCGTAGGCGGCCTCCATGTGCGGACGCAGGGGGGCGCCGGGCGGCAGCAGGGGCAGCTCGGCCGCGTAGCGGCGGCGCAGGCGCTGCACGAAGCGCGAATGGGCGGAAGCGGGCAGTGCGGCCAGGGCCGGCGAGGAACCGCCGGATGAGGCGCCGGTCATAATTTCCGACCCAGCGCGAGCCTCGATGAACGTCACGACGCCTTCCCCTTCACGACTGCTCAGGACGACGGCCCGGATGGCGCGCGGGCTGCTGTGGTTGCTGATCGCGGCATGGCTTGCGCTGTTGCTGTGCGTGGTCGTCCTACACGGCTGGATTGTGCCGCGAATCGGCCAGTGGCGCGGTGCCCTGGAGGCACAGGCCACGCGGGTCATCGGGGTACCGGTGCGCATCGGCGCCATCGAGGCGCGTTCCGAGGGGCTGTTTCCCACCGTCGAGCTGCGCGACGTGGCGCTGCAGGACGCCCGGCAGAACGACGCGCTGCGCCTGGCGCGCGTGGTCGCCAGCGTGTCGCCGCGCTCGCTGTGGCACCTGAGCTTCGAGCAGCTGTACGTCGAGCGCCCCGAGGCCCAGGTGCGGCGCGACGCGCAGGGGCGGCTGCACGTGGCCGGCCTCGACGTGCGGACCGACGGCGCCGACGACGGCCGCGCGGCCGACTGGTTCTTCTCCCAGCGCGAGCTGGTGGTCGAGGGCGGCACCGTGCGCTGGACCGACGAGCTGCGCGGCGCCCCGCCGCTGCTGCTGGCCGACGTGCGCTTCGCGGCGCGCAACGGCGCGCGCAGCCACCGCCTGCGGCTGGACGCCACCCCGCCGGCCGGCTGGGGCGAGCGCTTCACGCTGATGGGCGAGTTCCGCCAGCCCCTGCTGTCGCTGCGCAGCGGCGACTGGCGGCGCTGGCACGGCCAGTTCTACGCCGACCTGCCGCGCATCGACGTCACCCGCCTGGGCCAGTACGTCACGCTCGATGCGCACATCCGCGAGGGCAGCGGCGCGCTGCGCGCCTGGATCGACGTGCAGGACGGCCAGCCCGTCGGCGGCGCGGCCGACCTAGCGCTGGCCCGCGTCGACGCCGTGCTGGGCGACCGGCTGGAGCCGCTGGTGCTGCGCCAGCTCACCGGCCGGCTGACGGTGCGCAACACGCCCGAGCTGTTCGAGTTCGCCACCCGCGACCTGCAGTTCGCCACCGGCGACGGCCTGCGCTGGCCCGGCGGCAACGTGTGGTTCCGCCGCACCGCCGCCCAGGGCCGCACGCCCGAGAGCGGCGCGCTGCGGGCCGACCGCATCGACCTCGGCGCGCTGGCGCTGATCGCCAACCGCCTGCCGCTGGGCGACGAGATCCGCGGCGTCATCGCGCGGCGCGCGCCGCGCGGGCTGGTGGAGAACATCGACGCCGCCTGGCAGGGCCCGCTGGACGCGCCCGCCACCTACAAGGCCAGGGGGCGGGTGACGGGGCTGAGCCTGGCCTCCAGCGTCGAGACGACCTCGCCCGGCGCGCGCATCGCCCAGGCCCGGCCGCCGGTGGGCGTGCCCGGCATGCGCGGGCTGGACGCCAGCTTCGACATGACGCAGGCCGGCGGCCGCGCCACGCTGGCCATGGCCTCCGGCGCGCTGGAGCTGCCGGGCGTCTTCGAGGACCCGCTGCTCCCGCTGGACCGCCTGAGCGGCACGCTGCAATGGCAGCGCGAGGGCGAGCGCATCCAGCTCAGCCTGCCCGACCTGCGCTTTGCCAACGCCGACGCCGAGGGCAGCGCGCGCCTGGCCTGGCACACCAGCGACCCGGCCAGCTCGGACAGCCGTTCGCGCTTCCCCGGCGTGCTCGACCTGCAGGGCCGGCTCGACCGCGCCGACGGCACGCGGGTGCACCGCTACCTGCCCATGGACATCCCGGCGGACGTACGCCACTACGTGCGCGACGCGGTGCAGAAGGGCCGCGCCAGCGAGGTCGACTTCCGCCTGCGCGGCGACCTGTGGAACATGCCCTTCAAGGACCCCCGCAAGGGCGAGTTCCGCATCGCCGCCAAGGTGCAGGACGTGCAGTACGCCTACGTGCCGCACGAGAACGGCAGGCCCTCGGCCTGGCCGGCGCTGGGCGGCCTCTCGGGCGACCTGGTCTTCGACCGCGCCAGCATGCAGGTGGCCAACGCGCGCGCCCGGCTGGCGGCGGCGCCGGCGGTGGAGATGCTGCGCGGCGATGCCCGCATCCCGGACCTGGAGCACGCGGTGCTGTCGGTCGACGCGCAGGCGCGGGGCCCGCTGGGCGACGTGCTGCGCCTGGGCGCGCCGCTGGCCGGCGGGGCGCGCGACTTCCTCGCCGGCATCCGCGCCGAGGGCGGCGGCGACTACCGGCTGAAGCTGGAGCTGCCCCTGGACGCGATGGACCGGGCCAAGGTGCAGGCGCGCGTCGCGCTGGCCGGCAACACGCTGCGCCTGGCGCCGCAGACGCCGGCCTTCACCCAGGCGCAGGGCGCGCTGGACTTCACCGAGGGCGGCTTCGCCGTGGCCGGCCTGCAGGCCCGGCTGGCCGGCGGCGAGGTGCGCGTCGAGGGCAAGGGCCGCTTCGGCGCCTCGTCGGCCGGCGACGACCTGAACCTGCGCGCCAGCGGCCGCCTGACGGCCGAGGGCCTGCGCGCGGAGCGCGACATCGCCTGGCTGGCGCCGCTGGCGCGGCGCGCCGAAGGCGCCACCGACTACACCGTCACCGTGCAGCAGCGCCACGGCACGCCGGAATTCAGCGTCGCCAGCGACCTGCAGGGCCTGGCGCTGGACCTGCCGGCGCCGCTGGGCAAGCCCGCCGAGGCGGCGCTGCCGCTGCGCGTGGCGCAGACCGTGCTGCGGCGCGACAGCGACGGCGCGGCCACCAGCGACCAGATCGAGGCGACGCTGGGCGGCGTCGCCTCGGCGCGGCTGCTGCGCGACACCGCCGGCGCCGTGCCGCGGCTGACGCGCGGCGCCGTCCACATCGGCGCGGACGCGGTCGAGGGCGCGGCCCTGCCGCAGGCCGGCCTGCTGGCCAACGTGGTGCTCGACCGGCTCGACGTCGACGAATGGCGCCGCCTGCTGTCCGACGGGGCCGGCGCCCTCGATGCGCAGCAGCAGGCGCCGGCGCCGGCCGCGGCCAGCACCGCCTGGCTGCCGAACCTGGTGGCCATCCGCGCCGGCACCTTCCGCGTCGCCGGCCGCACCCTGCACGACGTGGTGCTCGGCGGCTCGCGCGAGGGCGAGCTCTGGCGCGCCAACATCGACGCGCGCGAGCTCAGCGGCTACGCCGAGTACGGCAACCAGTCCGCCGGCCGCCTCTACGCCCGGCTGGCCCGACTGAAGATCGCGCCCAGCGAGGCGCGCGAGGTCGAGACCCTGCTCGACGAGGAGCCCGACGACCTGCCGGCGCTGGACGTGGTGGTGGACGACTTCGAGCTGCTCGGCAAGCGCCTGGGCCGGGCCGAGATCGACGCCGTCAACCGCGGCGGGCACGAGCGCGAATGGCGGCTCAACAAGCTGGTGCTGTCCACCCCCGACGGCGTCTTCAGCGCCAAGGGCAGCTGGGCCACGCCGGCCGGTGCGGCGCAGGGCGCGCCGCGCCGCACCACGATGGACTTCCAGCTCGCCATCCAGGACGCCGGCGCGCTGCTGGAGCGCTTCGGCATGCGCGGTGTGCTGGCGCGCGGGCGCGGCCAGATGAGCGGCGAGGTGCAGTGGCGCGGCTCGCCCTTCTCCATCGACTACCCCAGCCTGGGCGGCCAGGTGCACCTGGACGTGGCCTCGGGCCAGTTCCTCAAGGCCGACCCGGGCATCGCCAAGCTGCTCGGCGTGCTCAGCCTGCAGGCGCTGCCGCGCCGCCTCACGCTGGACTTCCGCGACGTCTTCAGCACCGGCTTCGCCTTCGACTTCATCCGCGGCGACGCGCGCATCCGCAACGGCGTGGCCGCCACCAACAACCTGCAGATGAAGGGCGTCAACGCCGCGGTGCTGATGGACGGGCAGGCCGACGTCGTGCACGAGACGCAGGACCTGCGCGTGGTGGTGGTGCCCGAGATCAACGCCGGCACCGCCGCCCTGGTGGCCACCGCCATCAACCCGGCCATCGGGCTGGGCGCCTTCCTGGCGCAGATGGTGCTCAGCCGCCCGCTGGCCGTGGCCGCCACGCAGGAGTTCCACATCGACGGCACCTGGACCGACCCCAGGGTGAACAAGGTGCAGCGCCACAACCTGCCCGAGCTGTCCGACCTGCCGAAGCTGCCCGAGCTTCCCAAGCTGCCGGAATTGCCCCGGCTGCCTTCGCTGCCGCTGGGCGGCGGCGCCCCGACAACGGAGGACCGACCATGAAGATCGCTGCCGTGCAGATGGTGTCCGGCGTCTCGCGCGAGGCCAACCTGGCCCGCGCCCGCGCCCTGCTGGCCGAGGCCGCCGCCGGCGGCGCCGAGCTGGCCGTGCTGCCCGAGTACTTCTGCCTGATGGGCCACCGCGACAGCGACAAGCTGCCGCTGGCCGAGTCGCCCGGCGACGGCCCGGTGCAGCGCTTCCTGGCCGACACGGCGCGCGAGCTGGGCCTGTGGCTCGTCGGCGGCACGCTGCCGATGCGGGTGGAGGGCGACGCCGGCCATGTCTTCAACACCAGCCTGGCCTTCTCGCCGCAGGGCGGGTGCGTGGCGCGCTACGACAAGATCCACCTGTTCTGCTTCGACAACGGCCGCGAGCGCTACGACGAGGCGCGCGTCATCGCGCCCGGCGCCCGGCCCGTGTGCTTCGAGCTGCCGTCGCGCGACGGGCACCGCTGGCGCATCGGGATGTCGGTGTGCTACGACCTGCGCTTCCCCGAGCTGTACCGCGCGCTCGCCGGCCAGGGCGCCGAGCTGCTGCTGGTGCCTGCCGCCTTCACCCACACCACCGGCAGCGCGCACTGGGAGCTGCTGCTGCGCGCCCGCGCCGTCGAGAACCTGTGCTGGGTCGCCGCGCCGGCGCAGGGCGGCACGCACGAGAACGGCCGCCGCACCTGGGGCCAGACGCTGGTGGCCGACCCCTGGGGCCAGCTGGTCGCCCAGCGCGCCGAGGGCGAGGGCGTGGTGCTGGCCGAGCTGGACATCGCCCGCCTGGCGCAGTGCCGCGCGCAGCTGCCGGCGCTCGCGCACCGGGTGCTTTGAGCACGGCCGCCATGGAGGCCACCGACGCCCCCGGGCTCGCCACGCCGGCGCGCATGTGGCGGCGCAGCGGGTCGGCGCTGCGCTCGCTGTGGCGCCGCTGGTTCCTGTGGGTGCTGCTGGCCACGCTGGTGCTGGGCCTGCTGGTCACCGTGGTGTGGCTGGCCGGGCGGCACGAGGTGGAACAGGTCCAGGCGCGGCTGGACCGCGACACCGCGGACGCGGTGGCCGACGTGCGCGCCGGCCTGGCGCGCAACGTGCAGAACCTGCAGTCGCTGCAGGCCGTGCAGGCGGACCCGGCGCGCTGGTCCTCCAATGCCGCCGACCTGCTGCGCGGCCACCGCGAATGGCTCCGCATCGAGTGGCGCGACGCCGACCTGCGCGTCCTGCGCGCCGTCGACACGCCCTACCGCGCCTCGGTGTTCGACGAGACCACCCGCGCCGAGGCCCAGCCCGACGTGGCCCTGGCCTGCACCGCCGCGCGGCGGCAGCGCAGCGCCGCCTACTCGTCCAGCCACTACGTGCCGCTCATGCACCCGCCGGGCATGATCGGCGGCGTGGAGGCGATGGAGACCTGCCTGCCCCTGGAGGACGGCAGCTTCCTGGTGGCCACCTACTCGCTGCGCGGCATGCTCAACGAGATGCTGGGCCCGGCCCTCGTGCGCGGCCAGGAGGTCTCGCTGACGGAGACCGACGGCACCCGGCTGGTCAGCCTGGGCACCGCGCGGCGCCTGGGCAACCGCGTCTTCACCGCGCAGCAGCTGCTGGACCTGCCGGGCAATGCGCTGGTGCTGCGGGTGGACGGCTGGCGCTCCGCGCCCGACCTCTTCCCCAACGTGCTGACGGGGCTGGTCACCGCCATGTCGATCGCGCTGGTGTCGGTGCTGGTGCTGCTGGCGCGCGACACCCGGCGGCGCGAGCGCGCGGAGGAGGAGCTGTCCGACGCGCTCGCCTTCCGCAAGGCGATGGAGGACTCCGTCATCACCGGCCTGCGCGCGCGCGACCTGCAGGGCCGCATCACCTACGTCAACCCGGCCTTCTGCGAGATGGTGGGCTTCGCGCCCGAGGAGCTGCTCGGCACCGCCGGCGACGTGCCCTACTGGCCGAGCGAGCTGGCGCACGAATACCGCCAGCGCCAGCGCCGCCGCCAGGCCAGCGGCGGCACCGCGCGCGAGGGCTTCGAGTCGGTGTTCCAGCGCAAGGACGGCACGCGCTTTCCGGTGCTCATCTTCGAGGCGCCGCTGATCAACGCGCAGCGCGTGCAGACCGGCTGGATGAGCGCCTTCATCGACATCAGCGAGCAGCGCCGCATCGAGGAGCTCTCGCGCGCCAGCCAGGAGCGGCTGCAGGCCAGCGCGCGCCTGGCCACCGTGGGCGAGATGGCCTCGCTGCTCAGCCACGAGCTGACCCAGCCGCTGGCGGCCATCGCCAGCTACGCCACCGGCTCGCTGAACCTGCTGGCCGGCCCCGCCGGCGCGCCGGTGGCGCCGCCCGAGCGCGAGGACATCGCCATGGCCGTGCGCCGCATCGCCGAGCAGGCCGACCGCGCCGGCCAGGTGATCCGCAGCGTGCACGACTTCGTGCGCCGGCGCGACCGCACGCGCGAGGCCATCGCGCCGCGCGAGCTGTTCGACGCGGTGCTGCCGCTGGTCAACCTGCAGGCGCACAAGCTCGGCGTGCGCATCGACCTGGACGTGCCCGCCGGGCTGCCGCGCGTGCTGTGCGACCCGACCCTGGTGGAGCAGGTCATCCTCAACCTCGCCCGCAACGGCATGCAGGCCATGGACAGCGTGCCGCTGCGCGAGCGCGTGCTGGGCCTGGCCGTGGCGCGCGCCGGCGGGCCGGTCAGCGCCGGCGGCGGGGCGCGGCGCTGGCTCGCCTTTTGCGTGACCGACCACGGCACCGGCATCGACGCGGCCACCGCGGCGCGGCTGTTCACGCCCTTCTTCACCACCCGCCCCGACGGCATGGGCCTGGGGCTGAGCCTGTGCCGCACGGTGGTCGAGCAGCACGGCGGCGAACTGGTGCACGAGCCCCATGCGCCGCGCGGGACGGTGTTCCGCTTCACGCTGCCGGTGGCGGGCGCCGCCGCCGCGCCGCCGCGCGGTGCCGGCGCCGAAACCGCCGCCATGCCCGGCTGAACCCACGCGAGCGCCACGGAGCCCCTGTCATGCAACCCCCCATCGATGCCCAGATCTTCATCGTCGACGACGACGCCAGCGTGCGCGAGGCCCTGGCCTGGCTGCTGCGCTCGCGCCGCCTCGACAGCGAGCACTACGCCAGCGCCGAGGCCTTCGAGCAGCGCCTGGCCGAATCGCCCGCCACCGACCAGCCGCGCTGCCTGCTGCTGGACGTGCGCATGCCCGGCACCAGCGGCCTGGTGCTGTTCGACCGGCTGGCCGAGCGGCGCCTCTTGGCCGAGATGCCGGTCATCTTCCTCACCGGGCACGCCGACGTGCCGACCGCGGTGGACGCGGTCAAGCGCGGCGCCTTCGACTTCTGCGAGAAGCCCTTCTCGGACAACGCGCTGGTGGACCGCATCGAGCACGCGCTGGCCGACTCGCAGGCGGCCATCGAGGCGCGGCGGGCGCGCCAGCAGGTGCTGCGGCGCGTGGACGAGCTGACCGAGCGCGAGCGCGAGGTGATGCGCCGCGTGGTGGAGGGCCTGCCCAACAAGCTGATCGCCGAGCAGCTGTCCATCAGCGTGCGCACGGTCGAGGTGCACCGCGCCCGCGTGTTCGACAAGATGGAAGTCCGGTCGGCCGTCGAGCTGGCCAACCTGCTGCGCGGGGTGGACGGCGGCGCCTGAGAAGGGGGGCGAGTCTTCCGGGCGCGGCGGCGGGCCGGCCCGCGGTCAGTCCCTGTCGCTGACGAGGATCTCGACGCGGCGGTTCTGCGCGCGGCCGGCGGCGGTGTCGTTGCCGGCCACCGGCTCGCGCTCGCCATGGCCTTCGGCGCGCACGATGCTGCCGAGCACGCCGCGCGCCACCATGTGGCTGCGGGCGTTGTCGGCGCGGGCCAGGGAGAGCTTCTCGTTGGCGCTCGCGCCGCCGGTGGCGTCGGTGTGGCCGACGATGAGGATGGCGGCGCGCGTGGTGCCGCGCAGACCTTCGGCGATCCGGTCGAGCACGGCCGACAGCTCGCGGCTGGGCACCGCGCGGCCGACGGCGAAGGAGCGGTCGCCCGGCAGGACGATGCGCAGCCGGTGGTCGGCGGTCTGCTCGAGCGTCACGCCGGTGCCCTGCGTCGCGGCCTCGAGGCCGGCCTTGAGCGTCGCCAGGCGGGTGGTCCAGGCGTTGGCGTCCGGGGCGGCGGCGGGCGCGGGCTGCGGGGCGGGGGCGGGCGCCTGGCTGGCGCAGCCGGCCAGCAGGGCCAGGCCGGCCGCGAGCGCCAGGGCGGCGGAGGAGGGCTTCGACATGTGTGGTTCTCCCTGAACTTCGGCATGGGCCGGGGCGCGCGGCGGCGCTGCCCCGGGGTGGGCCGGAATTCTCACATGCCGCCTGCCGCTGCCGCGCGCGGCAGGAAGACGCCGTCAGCCCTGCGGCGCGCGTTCGCCCACGTAGATCTCGACGCGGCGGTTCTGCGCGCGGCCGGCGTCGGTGCCGTTGTCGGCCACGGGCTCGTGCGAGCCGCGGCCCTCGATGCGGAAGATCGCCGCGTTCACGCCGCGCGCGACCAGGTAGTCGCGGGTGCTGGCGGCGCGATCGACCGACAGCGGGTTGTTGATCGCGTCGGAGCCGGTGTTGTCGGTGTGGCCGATGATGCGCACCTCGGCCGCCGGGTTGTTGCGCAGGCCGCCCGCGAACTGGTCGAGCACGCCGGCCAACTGCGGCTTGATGTTGGCGCGGCCGGTGTCGAAGCCGGCATCGCTCGGGATCGCCAGCTTCAGCTCGTTGTTGGCCGTCTGCGAGACCGCGATGCCGGTGCCCTGCGTGGCCTGTTCCATCTGGCGCTTCTGCGCCTCCATGCGCTGCGACCACAAGTAGCCGCCCAGCGCGCCGACGCCGGCGCCGATGGCCGCGCCCGCCGCCGCGCTGCGGCTGTTGCCGGTGGCCGCGCCGATGGCAGCCCCGCCCAGCGCGCCGGCACCGGCGCCGATGCCGACGTTGCGCTGCGTGTCGGACATGCCCGCGCAGCCTGTCAGGGCGACGGCGAGGGCGGCGGTGCTGAGAACGATCTTGTGATGCATGGTGGTGTGCTCCTTTGCTTGAGACAGGGGGCCGGCCGGAGCCCGGCGAGGGCGGCAGCGGCGAGGCGGGGCCCAGTGTCGGCGCGCGCCGGTGCCTGGGCGAGGCCGCGCTGGTGTCGAACTGTGAGTTCCGGCCCCGGCGTGACAAATGTCGTCCCGCTGCCGGGTGGCTCTGCACCGTAGCACGCAGGCCGCCGGAAAACGGCGCGCTGGCCGGCGTCGCGCCGGCGCCCCACGCGCTCGTGCGCCGCCGTCCGACAGGGGGCGGCGGGAGGGGTCAGCGCGGTGCTTCGTCGTCCTCGCGCGGCGGCTCGCCGCGCCGGCGGCCATGGAACATGGTCCACCAGACGATAAGGACGAGCACGGCCAGGGCCGCGAGGGCTTCAAGCAAAATCAGGAGCATGAGATGTGCATTTGCGGCGCGCCTGGCGCCAGCGCTGGCGATCGTAGCAATGCTGGCCGGCTGCGCCTTCGGCCCCTCCGCGCCGCCGCGCGTGCCCGAGCCGCGCTCCAGCGACACCGTGCCCACCTTGCCGCCGCTGAGCGGCCCGCTCACCCATCCCAAGACGCGCTGGGTGCCGGCCGCCTGGACCGAGCTGCCCGGCTTCAACGAGGACCAGACCAACGAGGCCTGGGTCGCGCTGCTGGCCAACTGCCAGCGGCCCAACGCCGCCTTCGCGCCGCTGTGCGGCGAGGTGCGCCGCCTGTCCATCGCCAGCGCCGAGGAGCAGCGCGCCTTCCTCATGGAGCGGCTGCAGCCTTACCGCGTCGAGGCACCGGGCGGGCAGAGCGACGGCCTGCTCACCAGCTACTACGAGCCCATCTTCGATGCCACGCGCCAGCCCAGCGCCACGCACGCCGTGCCGCTGTACGGCCTGCCGCCGGGCGCGGGGCGCGGGCGCGCCTGGTACACGCGCCAGCAGATCGACACCGACCCGCAGGCCCAGGCCGCGCTGCGCGGGCGCGAGATCGCCTGGCTGGCCGACCCGGTCGATGCGCTGATGCTGCACATCCAGGGCTCGGGCCGCCTGCGCATCACCGAGGCCGACGGCCGCCAGCGCACCGTGCGCCTGGCCTTCGCCGGCACCAACGAGCAGCCCTACCGCAGCGTGCAGGCCTGGCTGGGCGCGCAGGGCGTCTCGCCGATCGGCCGCTGGCCCGAGGACGTGAAGGCCTGGACCGTGCAGAACCCTCAGCGCGTGCAGCAGATGCTGTGGAGCAACCCCCGCTACACCTTCTTCCGCGAAGAGGCGCTGGGCGAGGTGGACGCCGCCTTCGGCCCGCGCGGCGCGCAGGGCGTGCCGCTGACGGCCGGGCGCTCCGTCGCGGTGGACCGCGAGGCGATCCCCTACGGCACGCCGCTGTGGCTGTGGTCCTCCGGCCCGGTGGCGCAGCTGCAGCGCCTGGTGGTGGCGCAGGACACCGGCAGCGCCATCGTCGGCGCGGTGCGCGCCGACTTCTTCGCCGGCACCGGCGCCGAGGCGGGCCGCTTCGCCGCCCGCATGAAGCAGCCGCTGCGCCTGTGGGCGCTGTGGCCGCGCGGCGTCGATCCCTCCGGCGCCTCGGCGCTGGTGCGCAACTGAAGCAGCCCACGGCCACCTGACCGGCCGGCGCCGGGGCGGGGTTTCATCGCCCTGTCATGCGCCTTGCACGCCGGCGACACAGTGCCTGCCTAAGGTTCCGGGTCTGGCCGGGCCGCGCCCTCCCGAGGGGGCGCGAGCCCGGCCATCGTCCCCACCCCACGATCCTGGAACCTCCATGTCTCATTCCCAAGCGACCCGCTCGACGCGCCGCCAGGCCCTGAAGTTTCTGAGTGCCGCCCCCATGCTCCCGCTGGGCGGCGCGGCCCTGCTGACCGCCTGCGGCGGAGGCGGTGGCGGCGGCTCCCTGCCGTTCCTGCCGCCCGCCCCGGCGCCGGCCCCCGCACCCGCCCCGGCGCCCGCGCCCGTGCCGGCCGACTACGTCTCGGCCGAGTTCACCGGCATGCCGGCGCCGTCGGCCGCCAACCCCGAGGCGCTGGCGACCACCACCGTCGGCTCCCGCCTGAAGGTCAACTTCAGCGACGGCAGCAGCCAGACCTACGAGCTGGCCTACCAGCCCTTCTTCCTGACCGGCCAGGAGGTGCCCGACGGCAAGGGCGGCACGCTGGTCGCCGGCGGCTACTACGACATCAACAACAACAAGCTGATGGACACCACCGTGCCCGGCAAGGAGCGCCAGTTCTTCTCCGACTGCCCGGACGGCACCTCGCTGATCAGGATCGACGGCGCCAAGGTCGACGGCGTCAAGGGCAACACCGTGTTCGCGGTCGTGCAGTTCGAGTACACGACCTTCGCGCAGGACGGAGTGACCAGCGTCTACGGCGCGCTGCCGTCGCCCATCGCCGTGCTGACGCTGGACCAGGACCCGGCCACCGGCCACCTCTCGCTGGCCAAGTACCACAACGTCGACACCTCCTCGGCCCACGGCCTGTGGATCACCTGCGGCGCCAGCCTCTCGCCCTGGGGCACGCACCTGTCGAGCGAGGAATACGAGCCCGACGCCTTCGACCAGGGCCTGGGCGGCCAGACGCTGGCCGTCCTCAAGGCCTTCAGCAAGAACACCTACGGCGACGAGACCGCGGCCAACCCCTACAACTACGGCCACCTGCCCGAGGTCACCGTGAACCCCGACGGCACCGGCTCGATCAGGAAGCACTACTGCCTGGGCCGCATCTCGCACGAGCTGATCCAGGTGATGCCCGACGGCCGCACCGCGCTGATGGGCGACGACTACACCAACGGCGGCCTGTTCATGTTCGTCGCCGACGCCGAGAAGGACCTCTCGGCCGGCACGCTCTACGTGGCCAGGTACACCGAGCAGCTCACGCCCACCTCGACCGCGAAGATCTCGTGGATCCGCCTGGGCCACGCGACCAGCCAGGAGATCCAGGACCTGGTGAACGTCACCAGGGTCCAGCCGGCGGACATCATGGACTCCACCACCACCGACCCCGGCGACCCGAGCTACACCAGGATCGTCATCAACAAGAAGACGGCCTGGGTCCGGGTCAAGGCCGGCCAGGAGAAGGCCGCGGCCTTCCTCGAGACGCACCGCTACGCCGCGCTCAAGGGCGGCAGCATGGCGCTGACCAAGAACGAGGGCACCACCGTCAACGCCAGGGACAAGGTCGCCTACTCGGCGCTCGCCAACATCCAGGACTCCATGGTGCAGGGCGGCTCGGGCTACGTGGAGGCCAACAACGTGGCCTTCCCCAAGCTCGTCGCCGGCGGCATCCTGGCGCACGACCTGCGCGGCGCGCAGGTGGACAGCGAAGGCCAGGCGATCAACAGCGAATGGGTGCCGGCGCAGTCGCACGTGCTGCTCACGGGCGAGGACATCGCCGCCGACGCGCTGGGCAACACCGCCAACCCCGACAGGATCGCCAGCCCCGACAACCTGAAGTTCTCGGAAGCCATGCGCACCCTCTTCATCGGCGAGGACAGCGGCAACCACCTGAACAACTTCCTGTGGGCCTACAACGTCGACACGAAGACGCTGGAGCGCGTGCTGTCGTGCCCCGCCGGCGCCGAATCCACCGGCCTGCACGCCGTGGACGAGATCAACGGCTGGACCTACATCATGAGCAACTTCCAGCACGCGGGCGACGAGTGGAACCGCTTCCCGGGCCTCGATCCGGCGCTCAAGAGCCAGATCGACGCCATCATCAACGAGAAGTACAACGACAAGTTCAGCTCCGCGGTGGGCTACCTGACGGCCGACCCGCTGCAGCCCTCGCTGAAGAAGTCCCCGTCGGCCTGAGCGCCGCCCGCAGGCGGCCGCTGCTGCCGGCGCTGCCTCAGCCCGGCAGCGGCAGCGCCGTCTTGTAGCGCACCTGCTTGAGCGCGAAGCTGGAGCGGATCTTCTCGATGCCGGGGATCGGCGTGAGCTGCTCGAGGATGAACTTCTCCAGCGCCGCCATGTCGGCCACCGCCACGCGGATCAGGTAGTCGCTGTCGCCGGTCATCAGGTAGCACTCCATCACCTCGTCGTGCTCGGCGATGCGGCGCTCGAAGGCGGCCAGCGACTCCTTGGCCTGCGCCTTCAGGCTGATGGAGATGAACACGTTCAGCCCCAGCCCCAGCGCCGGGGCGCTGCACAGCGCGACGTAGCGGTCGATCACGCCCGCGGCCTCCAGCGCCTTGACCCGCGCCAGGCAGGGCGAGGGCGACAGATGCACCCGGCGCGCCAGCGCCACGTTGGTCAGCGCGCCGTCGCGCTGCAGTTCGTCGAGGATGCGCAGGTCGAGGGCGTCGAGTTCCATGAAATGCCGGCAATGATCGATAGCGCGGCAGTTTATGCCGGCCGGTTGGACAGGCGCCGCGTATTTCGACACCCCATTCCGCGCCTGGCGGCCTAGAGTGAAGGCATGAACGCCCCGCTCTCCGCCGACCCGATGCGCGCCCTGGCGCCTAGCGACGCCCCGTCCGCCGATCCCGATCCGGCCGAGACGGCCGAATGGCGCGAGGCCTTCCTGGCCCTGGTCCAAACCCAGGGGCCGGAGCGCGCGCGCCGGATGCTCGACGAACTGGCCCGCCTGGCCCGCGCGCAGCGCATCGGCTGGCAGCCCGAGCTGGCGACGCCGTACGCCAACAGCATCGGCGTGGACGAGCAGCCCGTCTTCCCGGGCGACCTGGCCATCGAGGAACGCCTGGCCTCGCTGATGCGCTGGAACGCGCTGGCGATGGTGGTGCGTGCCAACCAGGCGTACGGCGAGCTGGGTGGGCACATCGCCAGCTACGCCAGCGCGGCGGACCTGTTCGAGACGGGCTTCAACCACTTCTTCCGTGCGAAGACGGCCACGCACGGCGGCGACCTCGTCTTTTTCCAGCCCCACAGCGCACCCGGCGTCTATGCCCGCGCCTTCCTCGAAGGCCGGCTCACCGAAGCCGACCTCTCGCACTACCGCCAGGAGATCGCCGCGCCCGGCCAGGGCGCACGCGGCCTGTCCAGCTACCCGCACCCCTGGCTGATGCCCGACTTCTGGCAGTTCCCGACCGGCTCGATGGGCATCGGGCCGATCAGCAGCATCTACCACGCGCGCTTCATGCGCTACCTCACGCACCGCAAGCTGCTCGACTGCGCCGGCCGCAAGGTGTGGGGCGTGTTCGGCGACGGCGAGATGGACGAGCCCGAGTCGATGAGCGCCCTCACGCTGGCCGCCCGCGAGAAGCTCGACAACCTGGTGTGGGTCGTCAACTGCAACCTGCAGCGCCTCGACGGCCCGGTGCGCGGCAACGGCCGCATCATCGACGAGCTGGAGCAGCTCTTCGCCGGCGCCGGCTGGAAGGTCGTCAAGCTGGTGTGGGGCAGCGACTGGGACGGCCTGTTCGCCCGCGACGCCGACGGCGCCCTGCTGCGCGCCTTCGCCGACACGGTGGACGGCCAGATGCAGACCTTCGCCGCCAAGGACGGCCGCTTCAACCGCGACCACTTCTTCGGCCAGAACCCCGCGTTGCAGCGCCTGGCGCAGGGCATGACGGACGAGCAGATCGACCGCCTCAAGCGCGGCGGGCACGACCTGGTGAAGATCCATGCCGCCTACGCCGCCGCGGCCGCGCACCGCGGCCAGCCGGTGGTGATCCTGGCCCACACCAAGAAGGGCTACGGCATGGGCGCGGCCGGCCAGGGCAAGATGACCACGCACTCGCAGAAGAAGCTCGAAGGCGCGGACCTGATCGAGTTCCGCAACCGCTTCAACCTGCCGCTCACGGACGCGCAGGCCACCTCGCTCGCCTTCTACCGGCCGGCCGAGGACAGTCCCGAGATGCGCTACCTGCGCGAGCGCCGCGCCGCGCTGGGCGGCGCGCTGCCGCGGCGCGAGACGGCCTGCGACCTGGTGCCCGTGCCGCCGCTGGCCAGCTACGCCAGGTTCGCCACCGAGGCCGCCGGCAAGGAGATGAGCACCACGATGGCCTTCGTGCGCCTGCTGGGCAACCTGCTCAAGGACGCGCAGCTCGGCCCGCGCATCGTGCCCATCGTGGCCGACGAGGCGCGCACCTTCGGCATGGCGAACCTGTTCAAGCAGGTGGGCATCTACTCCAGCGTCGGCCAGCGCTACGCGCCGGAGGACATCGGCTCGGTGCTCAGCTACCGCGAGGCGCTGGACGGCCAGATCCTGGAGGAAGGCATCAGCGAGGCCGGCGCCATCGCCAGCTGGACGGCCGCGGCCACCAGCTACAGCGTGCACGGGCTGGCGATGCTGCCCTTCTACATCTACTACTCGATGTTCGGCTTCCAACGCGTGGGCGACGCCATCTGGGCTGCCGCCGACCAGCGGGCGCGCGGCTTCCTGCTGGGCGCCACCTCGGGCCGCACCACGCTGGGCGGCGAGGGCCTGCAGCATCAGGACGGCAGCAGCCACCTGGTGGCGGCGACCATTCCCAACTGCAAGGCATGGGACCCGGCCTTCGCCGGCGAGATGGCCGTGATCCTCGACGCCGGCATGCGCGAGATGCTGGTCGAGCAGAAGGACGTCTTCCACTACATCACGCTGATGAACGAGAACTACGCGCAGCCGGACGTGCCGCCCGAGGCGCATGCCGACCTGCTGCGCGGCTGCTGGCGCTTCGGCGCGTACGGCCCGCCGGCCGCGGCGCGGACGGTCACGCTGCTGGGCTCGGGTGCGATCCTCACCGAGGTGATCCGGGCTGCGGAGCAACTGGCCGGGGACGGCATCGCGGCCGAGGTGTTCAGCGTCACCAGCTGGAGCGAACTGGCCCGCGACGGCCAGGCCTGCGAGGCGCGTGCCATGGCGGGTGAGGCCGGCGAGGCCGGGCCCGGCACGCCCTTCGTCGCGCGGCAGCTGGCCCGCAGCGGCGGCCCGGTGATCGCCGCCACCGACTACGTGCGCGCCGTGCCCGAGAGCATCCGCGCCTTCGTGCCGCCGGGCCGGCGCTACCTCACGCTCGGCACCGACGGCTTCGGCCGCAGCGACACGCGCGCGGCGCTGCGCGGCTTCTTCGGCGTGGATGCCGCCTCGATCGTGCGGGCGGCGAAGCACGCGCTCGGCTGACGCCGCTCAGCGCGGCGGGCGCGGCTCGAGGTTGCGTGCCGTCGCGAGCAGCGTGGCGCACAGCGTCTCCTTCGCGCCGTCGACGGCGTAGACCTCCGCCGCGCACACGCTCAGCAGCCGCCCCGCATCGACCACCCGGCCGTGCGCGCGCAGGTGCGTGCCGGCGGCCGGGGCCAGCAGCTTGAGCGTGCCGTCGATGGTGGCGTTGACCCAGCCGGGCGGCAGCAGCGTGCCGGCCGCCGACACGGCGGCGAAGTCGGCAACGGCATACACGGGCGTGGCCTGCAGCTGGCCGGGGCGAAAGCAGAAGGCATCGAGCACCGGCATGCGCAGCACCGTCTCGCCGGGCGCGAGGCGGTCGAATTGCAGCTGCAGGGTGGCGGCCATGGGCATCGCCAGCACCGACCGGCGCACGCGCTCGCAGGCATCGTTCATCGCAAGCTCCTTGGAAGGAATGAGGACAGGCGGCCAGTCTGCAAACCTTCGCACCGCGCGAAGCTTGCTAGGCTTGCCGCCATGAGGATTTCCGAGCTGGCCCGCCGCAGCGGCGTCTCCGCCAACCGCCTGCGCCGCTACGAGGCGCAGGGGCTGCTCAAGGCGCGTCGGCTGGACTCCGGCTACCGCGAGTTCGCCGAAGGCACCGAGCGCGAGGCGGTGTTCATCGCCATGAGCCGGGACCTGGGCTTCACCCTCGCGCGCATCGCCGAGGTGCTGCCGCGCTACCGCTCGGGGCGCCTCACGGTGGCCGACATGGAGGCGCTGATGCGCGAGCGCATCGCCGAGGTCGATGCCGAGATCGCCGCGCGCCGCGCGCTGCGCCGGCGGCTGGTCTCGCACATCGCCTGGCTGCACGAGCGCGAGGCGCGGCGGGCGGCCGCCCCGCGCGAGCCGCGCAACGCCTTCACCCAGGCGCGGCGCACGCGGCGGTAGAGTCGCCGCCATGCCCCGCTTCGCCGCCAACCTCTCGATGCTCTACACCGAGCTGTCCTTCCTCGACCGCTTCGCCGCCGCCGCGGCCGACGGCTTCGAGGCGGTGGAGTACCTCTTCCCCTACGAGCATGCGCCCGCCGACCTCGCCGCGCGGCTGCGCGACCACGGCCTCGAGCAGGTGCTCTTCAACACGCCGCCCGGCGACTGGACCGCCGGCGAGCGCGGCCTGGCCTGCCTGCCCGGGCGCGAGGCCGACTTCCGCGGCGCGGTGGCGAAGGCGCTGGACTACGCCCAGGCGCTGGACTGCCCGCGCATCCACCTCATGGCCGGCCTGGTGCCCGAGGGCCGCACGCGCGACGAGCTGCGCCCCCTCTACATCGACAACCTGCGCCGCGCCGCCGAGCTGGCGGCGCAGGCCGGCCGCGAGGTGCTGATCGAGCCGATCAACACGCGCGACATCCCCGGCTTCTTCCTCAACCGCCAGGACGAGGCGCACGCCATCGTGCAGGCCGTCGGCGCGCCCAACCTCAAGGTGCAGATGGACCTGTACCACTGCCAGATCGTCGAGGGCGACGTGGCGACCAAGATCCGCCGGTACCTGCCCACCGGCCGCGTCGGCCACTTCCAGATCGCCGGCGTGCCCGGGCGGCACGAGCCCGACATCGGCGAACTGAACCACCCGTACCTGTTCGGCGTGATCGACGAGGTGGCCGCGCAGTGCGGCTGGCAGGGCTGGGTCGGCTGCGAGTACCGGCCGGCGCGCGGCGCGGTGCCGGGCGGCACCTCTGCCGGGCTGGGCTGGCTGCCGCGCTGAGAAGAGAAGAAGGCGCGGGCGGCCGGCCTACCGGCTGACCACGTAGCGCGTCACCACCGGCAGCTCCTCGCCCTGGTGGAAGGCCAGGCGGCGCTCGCGCAGCGCCATGTCGGCGGCGGTGGCGCGGGTGTAGCGGCGCCGGTGCTCGGTCCACGACTCGTCGACGATCTGCTCCACGTAGCGCTCGGGCTGGGCCACGTCGTGCAGCAGCTCCCAGCCGATCGCGCCCTCGCTCAGGCGGGCGCGGCGGGTCTGCTGCATCACGACGTGGAAGGCGGCGGCGCGCGCCGGGTCGATGATGTACTCCACCGTCACCACCACGTGCCCGCTCTCGCTCGGCGCCTCGGGCGGCGGGCCGGCGGACCAGCCGGCCTGTGCCGGGCTCACGTCGTCCTCGCCGGTGTGGTCCGTCACCCGGCGGATCGCCAGCGCCATGACGAGGACGCCGCTGGCCGCCGCGACCAGCAGGCTGGTGCGCAGCGTGCTCAGCTCCGCCACCTGGCCCCACAGCGCGGCGCCGAGCGCGCTGGCGCCCATGATGGCCATCTGGTACATCGCCATGCCGCGCGCGCGCACCCAGTCCGGCAGCGCCAGCTGCGCCGAGACCGAGAGCGAGTTGGCGGTGGTGATCCACGCCGCCCCGCCGAGGAACATGGCCGGCACCGCCACCCAGGCGCTGGGCGCCACCGCCATCACCGCCGTCGCGGCCGACTGCAGCGCCGCGCCGCGCATCACCAGCTGGTCGCGCCCGAAGGCCTGGCGCAGCCGCGGCATCACCAGCACCGCGGTGATGGCGCCGGCGCCCATCGAGGCCAGCAGCAGCGTGAAGGTGCCGGCGCCGCCGCCCCTGAGGCCGCGCGCCAGCAGCGGCAGCAGCGCCAGCAGCGCGGTGGAGTGCAGGAAGAAGATCGCGATGCGCACCAGCACCGCGCGCATGCGCGGCGACTGCCGCACGAACTGCACGCCCACCCGCATGGCGCTGACCAGCCGCTCGCGCCCCAGCGGATGCGGCCGGTGCTCGCGCCGCCAGCGCAGCACCACGAAGCCCGAGACCACGCACAGCACCGCATTGAGCGCGAACACCCACACGCTGCCCGCGCTGGCGATCAGCACGCCGGCCGTCAGCGGGCCGATGATGCGCGAGGCGTTCATCGAGATGCCGTTCAGGCCCAGCGCCGCCGGCAGCTGCGTGCGCGGCACCAGTTCGGGCACGATGGCCGCGAACACCGGCCAGCGCATCGCCAGCCCGATGCCGTTGGCGAAGGTCAGCACCAGCAGCAGCGGCGCCGTCATCCAGTCCAGCGCGATCGCCGCGCACAGCAGCACGGCCGTGCCGGCCAGCCAGAACTGGGTGGCCACCAGCCAGCGCCGCCGATCCAGGATGTCGGCCAGGGCGCCGCTGGGCAGGCCCAGCAGGAACACCGGCAGGGTGGAGGCCGACTGCACCAGCGCCACCCACACCGGCGAGGTGGTCAGCGTGGTCATCATCCAGGCCGCCGCCACGTCGTTCATCCACATGCAGACGTTGGCGATCAGCCAGGTGGTCCACAGCATGCGGAAGACCGGCAGCTTCAGCGGCTCCAGCGCGGCCCAGCGCGGCGGGCGGGGCTTGAGGGCGGGCAGGGGAGACTCTTCGGGGGTGATCGGGGGCATCGGCGCGCCATTGTCGCGGCGGATCGGCCGCGCCCCGACAATGGGCGCCCGCACCACCCCGAGGCCCACGCCCGAAGCCGCCGGATGCCGCACGACGCCCTTTCCGCCCACGACATCTTCCCGCACATCCGCGTCGTCATGGGCATGGTGATCGGCCTGGGCGTCACGCGGCTGCTCTCGGGCCTGGCGCGCATCGTGCAGCACCCGGCCCAGTACCGGCTCGATGCGGTGCACCTGGCGTGGGTCGCGTCGGTGCTGCTGGCGCTGGTGCACTTCTGGTGGTGGCAGTTCGGCCTCTACCAGATCGGGGCCTGGACCTTCGGCACCTACCTCTTCGTCATCGGCTACGCGATCGCCCTGTTCCTGCTGTGCGCGCTGCTGTTCCCCGACAGCATGCAGGACTACGCGAGCTACGAGGACTACTTCTACGCGCGCCGCGCCTGGTTCTTCGGGCTGCTGGCCGCCACCTTCCTGCTGGACGTGGTCGACACCTTCATCAAGGGCGAGGCGCATTTCGCCCGCTTCGCCCGGGAGTACCTGGTGCGCACGCCGATCCTGGTGGGCCTGTGCCTGGTGGCGGCGCGCACCGCCAGCCGGCGCTTCCACGTCCTCTTCGTCGCCGCGATGCTGGCCTACCAGCTCTCGTGGATCTTCCGGCTCTTCGACACGCTGGACTGACGCGCCGCCGCCCTCAGCGCCCCAGGTGCCCCAGCGGCAGCGCCCGGCTGGCCTTGACCTCGCCCAGCGAGAAGCTGGTGTGCAGGTCCTTCACGTTGGGCAGGTTCATCAGGTGCTCGCGGGCGAAGCGCGAGAAGCCGTCCAGGTCCTGCGCCACCACCTGCAGCTCGAAGGTGCCGGTGCCGCTGATGTAGTGGCAGCTCACCACCTCGGGCATCTGGCGGATCGCCTCCTCCAGCCGGCGCGTGGCGTCGAGCGTGACGCGCTCCGTGTCCACCCGCACGAAGGCCAGCACGCCCAGGCCGATCTTGTGGCGGTCGATCTCGGCGTGGTAGCCCTTGATGTAGCCGGCCGCCTCCAGCGCCCGCACGCGCCGCCAGCAGGGCGCCGCCGACAGGCCCACGCGGCTGGCCAGCTCGGCGTTGGTCAGGCGCGCGTCGGCCTGCAGTTCTTGCAGGATCGCCAGGTCGTACTTGTCGATCTTTTCCATTTCGCTCCCATTGTGGCAATGTTGTTTCTTTGAAGGTGCCTTTGGAGGCATCAAACGCAAACACCTGTCGCCGCACCGGGCATACACTTTGCGTCGATCATGGCGGCGCGGCCCGGCGCTCCACCCGAACGCCCGTCCGCCGCACAAGCCACGCCCACGAGGCCCAGCCTGGAGACAGACACGATGAACGCCCCTTTGCCCGAGCACATCCGCAAGGCCCTCGAGACGGTCACGCTCGACGACAAGTACAGCCTCGACTACGGCCGCGCCTTCATGAGCGGGGTGCAGGCCCTCGTGAAGCTGCCGATGCTGCAACGCCTGCGCGACGCGCAGCAGGGGAAAAACACCGCAGGCTTTGTCAGCGGCTACCGCGGCTCGCCGCTCGGAGGCTACGACCAGGCGCTGTGGAAGGCCAGCAAATACCTCAAGGCGCAGAACATCGTGTTCCAGCCCGGGGTGAACGAGGAACTGGCGGCCACCGCGCTGTGGGGCACGCAGATGCTGGGCTTCTCGCCGAAGGAGACGCAGAAGTTCGACGGCGTCTTCGGCATCTGGTACGGCAAGGGGCCGGGCGTGGACCGCTGCTCCGACGTCTTCAAGCACGCCAACATGGCCGGCACCACGCCCTGGGGCGGCGTCATCGCGGTGGCCGGCGACGACCACATCTCCAAGAGCAGCACCGCCGCGCACCAGAGCGACCATATCTTCAAGGCCTGCGGCACGCCGGTGTTCTTCCCGGCCAACGTGCAGGAGATCCTCGACCTGGGCATCCACGCCTTCGCGATGAGCCGCTTCTCGGGCGTGTGGTCGGGCATGAAGACGATCCAGGAGATCGTCGAGTCGAGCGCCACCGCGATGATCGACCCGGAGCGCGTCGACATCGTCATCCCGACCGACTTCGAGATGCCGCCCGGCGGCCTGCACATCCGCTGGCCCGACGCGCCGCTGGAGCAGGAGGCGCGCCTGATGCACTACAAGTGGTACGCCGCGCTGGCCTACATCCGCGCCAACCGGCTCAACCACAACGTGATCGAGGGGCCTCGCGACCGCTACGGCATCATGGCCAGCGGCAAGGCCTACAACGACACGCGCCAGGCGCTGCTCGACCTCGGCCTGGACGACGCGGCCTGCCGCCAGCTCGGCATCCGGCTGCACAAGGTGGGCGTGGTGTGGCCGCTGGAGGCGCAGCTCACGCGCGATTTCGCCGCCGGCCTCTCGGAGATCCTGGTGGTCGAGGAAAAGCGCCAGGTCATCGAATACCAGCTCAAGGAAGAGCTCTACAACTGGCGCCCCGACGTGCGCCCCAACGTGCTGGGCAAGTTCGACGAGCTGGAAGGCGACTTCTCCGGCGGCGAGTGGGCCATGCCCAACCCGACGGCCAACACCCTGCTGCGCGCCAACGCCGACCTGAACCCGGCCCTGATCGCCCGCGCGCTGGTCAAGCGCCTGAAGAAGACCGGCATCCTCGATTCCGGCGGCGCCGACATGGTGGCGCGCGTGGAGGCGCAGATGGCCATCCTCGAGGCCAAGGAGCGTTCGATGCAGGCGCTCAACGCCGGCGGCGTGCAGGGCGCGGACCGCGTGCCGTGGTTCTGCTCCGGCTGCCCGCACAACACCAGCACCGTGGTGCCCGAGGGCTCGCGCGCCATGGCCGGCATCGGCTGCCACTACATGGCCAACTGGATGGACCGCTCCACCTACGGCTTCACGCAGATGGGCGGCGAGGGCGTGCCGTGGGTGGGCCAGGCCCACTTCACCACCGAGAAGCACCTGTTCGCCAACCTGGGCGACGGCACCTACTTCCACAGCGGCCTGCTCGCCATCCGCCAGAGCATCGCCGCGGGCGTGAACATCACCTACAAGATCCTCTACAACGACGCCGTGGCGATGACCGGCGGCCAGCAGGTGGGCGAGCGGCCCGAGGGCCACTCGGTGCTGCAGATCGCCGAGAGCCTGCACGCCGAGGGCGCGGCCCGCGTCGTCGTCGTGACCGACGAGCCGCAGAAGTACGACGGCGTGAAGATCCCCGGCAGCTACGGCGGCGAGCCGGTGAAGGTGCGCCACCGCGACGAGCTGGACGCGATCCAGCGCGAGTTCCGCGAGATCCCCGGCACCACGGCCATCATCTACGACCAGACCTGCGCCACCGAGAAGCGCCGCCGCCGCAAGCGCGGCACCCTGGTGGACCCGGCCAAGCGGGTCGTCATCAACGAGCTGGTGTGCGAGGGCTGCGGCGACTGCAGCGTGCAGAGCAACTGCCTCTCGGTGGAGCCGCTGGAGACCGAGTTCGGCCGCAAGCGCACCATCAACCAGAGCACCTGCAACAAGGACATGAGCTGCCTCAAGGGCTTCTGCCCGAGCTTCATCACCGTCGAGGGCGGGCAGCTCAAGAAGAAGGCCAAGTCCAAGGCCGCCACGCCGGCGGAACTGGGCGCGCTGCCCGAGCCGGCGCTGCCCTCGCTCGATGGCGGCCATGTCTGGGGCATCGTGGTCGCCGGGGTCGGCGGCACGGGCGTCATCACCATCGGCCAGCTGCTCGGCGTGGCGGCGCACATCGAGGGCCGGGGCATCGTCACGCAGGACGCGGCCGGCCTGGCGCAGAAGGGCGGCGCCACCTGGAGCCACGTGCTGATCGGCGACACCCAGCACGACATCCGCACCACCCGCGTGGGCACCGCGGCGGCCGACCTGATCCTGGCCTGCGACCCGATCGTCACCGTCAACCCCGAGACGCTGGCGCGCATGCGCGAGGGCCGCACGAACGTCGCGCTCAACAGCCACAGCGCGCCGACCGCCAGCTTCGTGAAGAACGCCAACTGGCAGAACCCGCAGGACGCCTGCGCCGTGCAGATCGCCCGCGCGGTGGGCGAGGGCCACGTGGGCGCCTTCGACGCCGACGCGGCCGCCACGCAGCTGATGGGCGACAGCATCTACGTCAACCCGATGATCCTGGGCTACGCCTGGCAGAAGGGCTGGATCCCGCTGTCGCACGAGTCGCTGATGCGCGCCATCGAGCTCAACGGCGTGGCCATCGACGCCAACAAGGCCGCCTTCGAGTGGGGCCGCCAGGCCGCACACCGGCCGGCCGAACTGGCGAAGAAGCTCAACCCCGGCCAGGTCATCGAGTTCAAGAAGCGCGAGACGGTCGATTCGCTGGTGGCGCGGCGCGTGGAGTTCCTCACCGCCTACCAGAACGCCGCCTACGCCGGGCAGTACCGCGACTTCGTCGCCAAGGTGCAGCAGGCCGAGGCCGCGCTCGGCAAGACCGCGCTGGCCGAGACCGTGGCGCGCCACCTGTTCAAGCTGATGGCCTACAAGGACGAGTACGAGGTCGCGCGGCTGCACAGCGACCCGGCCTTCCTGGCGAAGGTCAACGGCATGTTCGAGGGCGACTTCACGCTCAACTACCACCTGGCGCCGCCGCTGACGGCGAAGAAGAACGCCAAGGGCGAACTGGTCAAGAAGAAGTACGGCCCCTCGATGCTCACCGCCTTCCGCCTGCTGGCCAGGCTCAAGGGCCTGCGCGGCACCGCGCTGGACGTCTTCGGCCGCACCGAGGAGCGCCGCACCGAGCGCGCACTGATCGGCGAGTACCGCGCCGCCGTCGAGGAGGTGCTGGCCGGCCTGACGCCCGGCAGCCATGCCCTGGCGCTGGAGATCGCGGCCCTGCCGGAGCAGATCCGCGGCTACGGCCACGTCAAGGAGCGCAACCTGGCGGCGGTGCGCACCCGCTGGGCCGACCTGATGGCCCGCTGGCGCCAGGGCGGCACACCGGCGCGCGCCGCGGCCTGAGGAGGCGTGAGCCTGCTGAACTGAAGCGGCCCCGGCCTGGCCGGGCGCGGCAATCCCCCGGCCGGCGCGCCGGTTAAGCCCGCGGGCGCCGGACGGGCCGCCGCATACAATCCCAAGGCTTTGCGCGGCCCGGCGCCGCGCCGCGAGGCCGTCGCCGCCGGCGGCCGGCCCGCTCCGGGGAACCCCGGCCGCCGGTCCGGAGTCCGGTATCCGCGCGGCTTGCTTGCGTTCCTTCTTTCTTCCTCTCTTCCTCCGCTGGAGACCCTCGTGTTCATTTCCACCGCCTACGCCCAGACCGCCCCCGCCGCAGGTGGCGGCGACATGATGTCCTCGCTCGCCAGCATGCTGCCGCTGCTGCTGATGTTCGTGGTGCTGTACTTCATCATGATCCGCCCGCAGATGAAGCGCCAGAAGGAGGCGCGCGCCATGCTCGAGGCGCTGGCCAAGGGCGACGAGGTGGCCACCGCCGGCGGCGTGCTCGGCCGCATCAGCGCGCTGGGCGAGCAGTTCCTCACGCTCGAGATCGCCAACGGCGTCGAGATCAAGGTGCAGCGCAGCGCCGTCGTGCAGGTGCTGCCCAAGGGGTCGTACAAGGCCTGAACCTGGCGCCCGGCGGCGCCTCTGACGGCGGCGCACCGGCTGCGCCGTTTTCGTTCCCGACCTCACAGGTAAGCCAGCGATGAACCGCTATCCGGTCTGGAAGTACGCGATCATGGGGATCGTGCTGCTCCTGGGGCTGATCTATGCCCTGCCCAACTTCTTCGGCGAGGCGCCCGCGGTGCAGGTGTCCTCGGCCAAGTCCATCGTCAAGGTGGATGCGTCCACCCAGGCGCGCGTGGAGCAGGTGCTCAAGGAGGCCGGCGTCGCCCCCGACCTGGTGACGCTGGACGCCACCTCGGTGCGCGCCCGCTTCGTCACCACTGACGACCAGCTCAAGGCGCGCGACGTGCTGCAGCGCGCGCTGGTGCCGGACCCGAGCGACCCGCCCTACACGGTGGCGCTGAACCTGCTCTCGCGCTCGCCGGCCTGGCTGACGGCGCTGCATGCCTTCCCCATGTACCTGGGCCTGGACCTGCGCGGCGGCGTCGACTTCGTGCTGCAGGTGGACATGAAGGGCGCGCTGGACAAGCGCGCCGAGACCTTCGCCAGCGACCTGCGCACCGCGCTGCGCGACAAGAACATCCGCGGCAGCGCCGTCGCCCGCAACGGCCAGGAGCTGGACGCGCGCTTCCGCGACGCCGCCGCCAAGGACGCGGCGAAGAACATCCTCGCCGACCAGTTCGCCGACCTCACGGCCGTCGAGAGCCAGGACGGCAGCGACTGGAAGCTGGCCATCTCGATCAAGCCCGAGGCCGCGCGCCGCCTGCAGGACCAGGCCCTCAAGCAGAACATCACCACGCTGCACAACCGCATCAACGAGCTGGGCGTGGCCGAGCCGGTGATCCAGCAGCAGGGCCTGGACCGCATCGTCGTGCAGCTGCCCGGCGTGCAGGACACGGCCAAGGCCAAGGACATCCTCGGCCGCACCGCCACGCTGGAGATGCGCCTGGTCGACGAGAGCCCCGAGGGCCGCGCCGCCACCCTGGGCAACGGGCCGGTGCCCTTCGGCTCCGAGCGCTTCCCGACCCGCGGCGGCGGCTCGGTGGTGGTGAAGAAGCAGGTGCTGACCACCGGCGAGAACCTCACCGACGCGCAGGCCGGCTTCGACTCGCAGAAGCAGGAACCCAGCGTCACGCTGAACATGGACGCCAAGGGCGGCCGCCTCATGCGCGACGTCAGCCGCGAGAACCTGAACAAGGGCATGGCCATCATCCTGTTCGAGAAGGGCAAGGGCGAGGCCATCTCGGTGGCCACCATCCGCGGCGAGCTGGGCACGCGCTTCGGCATCTCGGGCGCGATGGGCATCACCGAGGCCAACGACCTGGCGCTGCTGCTGCGCGCCGGCTCGCTGGCCGCGCCGATGGAGATCATCCAGGAGCGCACCATCGGCCCCAGCCTAGGCGCCGACAACATCGAGAAGGGCTTCAAGAGCGTCGCCTACGGCTTCCTGGCGATCATGGCCTTCATGTGCGCGTACTACGCGCTGTTCGGCGTGTTCTCGTCGATCGCGCTGGCCGTCAACCTGCTGCTGCTGGTGGCCGTCCTGTCGCTGCTGCAGGCCACGCTCACGCTGCCCGGCATCGCGGCCATGGCGCTGGCCATCGGCGTGGCCATCGACTCCAACGTGCTGATCAACGAGCGGGTGCGCGAGGAGCTGCGCGCCGGCGCCTCGCCGCAGGCGGCCATCCATGCCGGCTACGACCGCGCCTGGAACACCATCCTCGACTCCAACGTCACCACGCTGATCGCCGGCCTGGCGCTGCTGGCCTTCGGCTCGGGGCCGATCCGCGGCTTCGCGGTGGTGCACTGCATCGGCATCGTCACCTCCATGTTCTCCGCGGTGTTCTTCTCGCGCGGGCTGGTCAACCTCTGGTACGGGCGCAAGAAGAAGCTCAAGAGCGTGTCGATCGGCACGGTCTGGAAGCCCGGCACCGACACGGCCCTGCCGGCCGACGCGAAGTAAGGGAGCGGCCGCATGGAGTTCTTCCGCATCCACCGCACCATCCCGTTCATGCGCCACGCGCTGGTGCTGAACGCGATCTCGATCATCACCTTCATCCTGGCGGTGTTCTTCCTGTTCCACCGCGGGCTGCACCTGTCGGTGGAGTTCACCGGCGGCACCGTGATGGAGGTCGCCTACACCCAGCCCAAGGACATCGGCAAGGTCCGCGAGATCGTCGGCGGCCTGGGCTACCCGGACGTCCAGGTGCAGGCCTACGGCAGCCCGCGCGACATCCAGATCCGCCTGCCCGTGCACAAGGGCATGACCTCGCAGCAGCAGGCTGACCAGGTGATGCAGGCCCTGAAGGCCGACGACGCGGCCGTGGAGCGCCGCGGGCTGGAGTTCGTCGGCCCGCAGGTCGGCGACGAGCTGACCACCAACGGGCTGAAGGCGCTGGCCATGGTGGTGGTGGGCATCATGGTCTACCTGGCCTTCCGCTTCGAGTGGAAGTTCGCCCTGTCCACGGTGATCGCCAACCTGCACGACGTGGTGATCATCCTGGGCTTCTTCGCCTTCTTCCAGTGGGAGTTCTCGCTGGCGGTGCTGGCGGCGGTGCTGGCGGTGCTGGGCTACTCGGTCAACGAGTCGGTCGTCATCTTCGACCGCGTGCGCGAGACCTTCCGGCGCCAGCGCAAGCTGTCCACGCCCGAGGTGATGAACCACGCCATCACCTCCACCATCAGCCGCACCATCATCACGCACGGCTCGACGCAGCTGGTGGTGCTGTCGATGTTCTTCTTCGGCGGCCCGACGCTGCACTACTTCGCGCTGGCGCTGACCATCGGCATCTGCTTCGGCATCTATTCGTCCTGCTTCGTCGCCGCCTCCATCGCGATGTGGCTGGGCGTGAAGCGCGAGGACCTGGTCAAGGGCGGCGGCAAGGCAGGCCGCGACCCGGACGATCCGAACGCCGGCGCGGTGGTCTGAGCCACCTCCGGAGGATTGGAAGGCCGGCAATGCGCCGGCCTTTTTTTCGCCGCGTGGCCCTCCAAGGCAAGAAAAGCATGGTTTCGGGAGCGGGCCAGCGCGAACCGAGGGGCTTTTTTTCTGCGGGTTGCGGAGAGCTTGTGATCCGGTGCATGTCACGGCAAGCTGCGGTGGGTTACCATTTTTGTCTGCATTCCCCCGCTACATGACCACCGCGCCGCCCTCGGAGTCCGCCCAGAAGATCGCCCAGCAGACGCGCGAGCGCTTCGTGGGCGCCATGGACGCGGCCATCGTGACGGCCGCCCAGGCGGTGCGCGAGCGCCTCGTGGCGATGGCCAACGAGGTGGCGACGGCCCGCGAGATGCAGGAGCACCGCGACAACCTCGTCGCGTACCGCGGCGCCGAGTCGGGCTGGGTCTCCCTGGCGCGCGCGCAGTGGCGCAAGGCGCTGGGCGCCGCAGCGGCGGCCTCGGGCGGCTCCACCCTCCAGTCGCTGCGGCTGGAGCTGGTGGGCGACGAGGTGGTCGAGAACAACATCCTGTCCTCCCGCCTGGCGCTGGCGCTGCAGGACAAGGCCAACTTCGAGCTCAACGACCTGCGCCTGCGCATCCAGTACCTCGAGGGCCGGCAGGACCTGGACAACAAGGACGTGCTCAAGCCCGAGTTCCTGGCCAGGCTGCTGGTCGAGCAGTGGCTGGCCGCCGGCATGAGCCGCCAGCTGTGGACGCAGGTGCAGGGCCTGCTGCACACGCAGCTGGGCGAGGCCGCCCTGCGCGCCTACAAGGACGCCAACGCCTTCCTCGTCGAGCGCGGGGTGATGCCGGAGATCGACCTCAAGCGCCTGGTGCGGCGGCCGGGCGCGGGGATGCCCTCCGGGCCGGCGCCGCTGGGCGGCAGCTTCGCCGGGGCGCCGGCCACCGGCTCCATGTCCGTCACGGCCAGCTCGGCGGCCGCGGCCCACTGGCGTGCCCAGGGCGGTGGCGCCCACGAGATCCCGCCGGGCATGGCCGGCTTCGCGCCTGCGGCCATCGGCGTGCGGCCCTCGGGGCCGCTGGCGCCGCCGGGCGGCGGGCCGGACACGCTGGTCGGCGCCGCGCCAGCGCGCGCAGGGCGTTCTGCTGAACCTGCGGCGCTTCGTCGGCGCGGCCCTCGGGGGGGCGCCGGGCGGCGCGCCCGGCGCCGGGGTGTTCGCCGCGGGCGGCGCTGCGTCCGTTCCCGGGGGCACGGCCGGTGCCGCGGCGCCGGCAGGGGCCGCTTCCCCGGCGTTCATGGCCGCCATCGCGGAGGCCGGCGTGGCCTACCAGGCCGGCAGCTCGGTGTACGTGGTGGGCACGGACGTGGTCGACGGCGCCGCCGCCGTGCAGCGCAGCGCGGCGGAACTGCGCCGCCGCTCCAACGAGCTCAAGCGCCAGGCGCCGACCACGGCGGACAAGGCCACGGTCGAGATCGTCGCGCTGATGTTCCAGGCCATCCTGGCCGAGGAGCGCATCCCCTTCTCGGCCCGCGTGTGGTTCGCGCGGCTGCAGATGCCGGTGCTGCGCGTGGCCATCGCCGAGCCGGAGTTCTTCGGCACCCTGCAGCACCCGGCGCGCATGCTGATCGACCGCATGGGCTCGGTGGTGATGGGCTTCGACGCCGCCGCGATCTCGGGCAGCGCGCTGGAGGGCGAGATCCGCCGCGTGGTGCAGGTCATCGAGCAGTACCCGGAAACCGGGCAGCGCGTCTTCAAGCTGGTCTACGACGAGTTCGTCGCCTTCCTCAACAAGTACCTCACGCAGGGCGACGCCACCAAGAAGCTGATGAGCGTGGCGCAGCAGGTCGAGCAGAAGGAGACGATGGCGATCCAGTACACCATCGAGCTGCGCAAGATGCTCAACGACATGCCGGTGCGCGACGAGATCCGGGAGTTCCTGTTCAAGGTGTGGGCCGAGGTGCTGGCCCTGGCCGCGCTCAAGTACGGCGGGCAGGACGAGCAGACCGTGATGCTCAAGCGCGTCGCTTCCGAGCTGGTGTGGGCCGCCAGCGCCAAGCCCAACCGCGGCGACCGCACGCGCGTCATCCAGGAGCTGCCCAAGCTGCTGCAGCGCCTGCGCCAGGGCATGGAGCTGCTGGGCGTGACCGGGCCGCCGCAGGAAGAGCACATCAAGACCATCGGCAAGACGCTCTCGGACGCCTTCATGTCCAAGACGGCGGCGATCGCTCCGGCCCAGATCGAGGCCATGGCCTCGCGCCTGGCCAACCTGGAGGAGGTGGTCCAGGACGACGACAACGGCACCGAGCTGCCCATGGACACCGCCAGCGTCGAGCTGCTGCTGGGCGTGGACGCGGACTCGATCGAGGTCGTGCCCAACACCGGCACCAAGGTGACGGAAGAGATGCTGGCCTGGGCGCACGAGCTGCAGGTGGGCAACTGGTTCATGCTGGACCACAACGGCCGCGCGACGCAGGTGCAGTTCGTCTGGCGCAGCGAGCGCAAGCACCTGCACCTGTTCGGCGCGCCGGACGGCCGCAAGTTCCTCATCCAGGCCGGGCGCCTGGCGTCCTACCTGCAGGCGGGCCTGCTGGTGCCGGCCGAGGAAGAGACGCTCACCGCGCGCGCCACCCGCGAGGCGCTGGCCAAGCTGGACGCGAATCCGGAGCGGCTGCTCAGCTGAGTCGGGCGGCCTTGCCGCCCGTCAATGGGCGATGCGGTCCGAGGCGTCGTCGCACAGTTCGTCCAGCATCAGCGCATCGGGCTCGATCCCGCTGCTCCAGTGGACCATCAGGACGACGATCTTGAGCTCCTGCAGCCGCAGCGGTTCGCCCGCGTCCGCCGCCACCACGCGGTCGAGCACGATCTCGCGCAGCCGGGCCGGCAGCAGCCCGGTGGATTCGAGGAAGCAGAGGTAGCCCAGTCCGTGGGCGCCCAGCAGCGCCTGCTCGCGCGGCAAATAGACCCGCAGGGCGTGCGGCGAAGGCGCGAGGTCGGTGCGCTCGTGGACCTGGCAGGCCGCGGGGGCGTCGTCCGGATCCGGCGCCCCGGCCGCCCCCTGGAGGCCCTGGGTCGCGAAGCGCAGGCCGTCCAGCCAGTGCAGCGCGTCGTGGATCTCGCCGGCGTCGAAGCCCTGCGCGCTGAGGCGGCGCTCCATCTGCCCGGGGTGGGGGCACGCGTCACCGCACCCGTAGTTCTCGTAGACGAAAGCCAGCACGTCGAACATGGCCCAATATAGCCTGCGATGGCGACGCCAAAGCCAGCCGTGGCGCATCCGCCACGTTCGCGCGGCGCGTTCTCAGGCGCTGGCGATGCGCTGGAAGAGGCCGCCCGGCAGGCGGGCGACCCGGCCGTCGAGTTCCAGCTCCAGCAGGCGGGCCTGGAGCGTGGCCGTGTCCAGGCCGGTGCGGGCGCCCAGGGCGTCCAGGCTCACCGGGCCGTGGCCCAGGGCGTCCAGCACGTCGTCTTCGGCTTCCGGGGCGGGGGCAGGCGCCGCCACGGCCGCGGTGCCCGCGGCCGAGCCGGGCCGCAGTTCCTCGAGGACGTCCTGCACCGACTCCACCAGCTTCGCGCCCTGCCGGATGAGGGCGTGGCAGCCGCGCGACTGCGGCGAATGGATCGAGCCGGGGATGGCGAAGACCTCCTTGCCCTGCTCCACCGCCAGCCGCGCGGTGATGAGCGAGCCAGAGGCCAGCGCCGCCTCGACCACCAGCGTGCCGCGCGACAGGCCGGCGATCAGCCGGTTGCGCTGCGGGAAGTTCGGCGTCAGCGGCGGCGTGCCGAGCGGGAACTCGCTGAGGATCACGCCGCGCGACGCGATGCGGTGCGCGAGGTCCCGGTGCCGGGCGGGGTACACCCGGTCCAGCCCCGTGCCGACCACGGCCACCGTGGCGGGCGAGGCGGCGGCCGCGGCCTCCAGCGCGCCCTCGTGGGCGGCGCCGTCGATGCCCAGCGCCAGGCCCGACACCACGCACAGCCCGGCATCGGCCAGCGCCCGCGCGAACAGCCGGGCGTCGATGGCGCCCTGCGGCGTGGGGTTGCGGCTGCCGACCACGGCGACGGCCCGCGGCCCGAGGTCGCGCAGGCGCACGCCGCGGGCGCCCAGGGCGTACAGCAGCAGCGGCGGGTCGGCCATCTGCAGCAGGGTCTGGGGGTAGTCCTCGTCGGCCAGCGTCACGATGCGACGCTCGGCCGCGCCTTCCGGGGCTTCGTGCAGCCAGCGCCAGGTGCCGTCCAGCGTTTCGTCGAAGCCCTCGGGCGGCTCGCGCAGCGCGCGGGCGCGCGCCGGGCCGCAGACCTGCTCCAGCGCCGCCTCGCCCTGGGCGAAGACGGCCTGCGGCAGCCCGAAGGCCGCGAGCAGGCGCCGCGCCTGGCCGTCGCCGACGCCGCGGGTGAGCGTCAGCCGCAGCCAGCCCGCGAGTTCGTCGCGTTCCACGCCGGCGCCGCGCCGCTCAGGGGTTGGCCAGCAGGTCGCCGGCGCGCGGCGTGTCGTTGATCTCGAGCACCAGCGCGTAGGACACGCGCGAGAAGGTGCGGAACACCATCAGCAGGCCGATGCGCTCGTTGGGCAGCTTGAGGGTCTCGCGGCTGCCGCTGGTCTTGTCGACGATGGTCTCGCCGTTCTTCAGGATGGCGAGCACGTGGCCGCTCTCGATGCCGTCGTTGCGCCCCTTGTTGATGGCCACCACTTGGTTCTGGCCCGCGAAGCTCACGGCGTTGCCGTAGACCGACACGATGCGACCGCCCTCGATGGGCTGCGCCGGCGCGCGCGGGACGTAGCTCACCAGCTGGCGCGGCGGTTCGGGCAGCAGGCGGTCGCCGGCGCGGATCTCCTCGCGCGCCGACACCACGTCCACCGTGGCCGGCACGACGGTGGTGGTCTGCTTGCCGTCCTGCATCTGCGTCTCGGTGGACTCGCCGCGTTCGAGCCGGACCTTGCCCAGGTACTGGCCCTCGTAGCCGAGGATCTCGCCGGTGCCGGGGTCCTTCAGCGGCGTGGCGTTGCGGAACACGCGCAGCTGCTGGCTGGGGCCGGGCGGCATCGCCAGCGGGGCGTCCGGCTCGCCGCGGGCATAGGCGCGGTCGCCGCGCGAGAGCAGCACGCGGTTGTCGTTGCCGGCCACGATGCGCGGCGCGCGCGACAGCACGCTCTCGTCGTCCACCACCTCCGGCTCGGTGAGGAAGGGTTCGATCAGCGAGGGGTTCAGCGTGGGCAGCGAGAGATCGGAGGCGGCGTCGTAGCGCGTGCGCGGCGAGAGCTTGACCGTGCCGCCGTCGCCGCCGCCGCGGCGCAGCGACAGCCGGGCGCGGCCGTTGCTCTTGTCCAGGTACAGCACCTGGCCCGGGTAGATGCGGTGCGGGTTGGCGATGTCCGAGAGATTCATGCCCCACAGCTCCGGCCAGCGCCAGGGGCTGCGCAGGTACATGCGCGAGATCGCCCACAGCGTGTCGCCGCGCCGCACCGTGTACTCGTCCGGCGCGTTGGGCGCCAGCTCCGACAGCGGCACGCCCTGCTGCGCCGTCTGCTGGGCGATGGCGCGCTGCTGCGGCGTGACGGGGTAGTTCTGCGCAGCGGCCGGTAGTGCCGTGCCGGCAGCGGCCGCGGCGAGGGCAGCAGCGAGGGCGACGGTGTGCAGGCGCGAGCGGGGGCTGAGGCGGGAGTTCTTCATGGACGAATGGTTGCTCAACGGCGCAGCGCCCATGCGCCTTGGCCGGTGAACAAATACTCACAATTTGCAACGAATTTTGCGCCCAAGCCCACCGCACGGCAACGGCAATCGCGCCACTTCGGGGCGGCAGGTTGCGGAAATGACGAAAATAGCGACAACTTTTGCCCGATTCATGGCCCTGCGAACCATCCTGAGCTATCCCGATCCCCGCCTGCACACGGTGGCCAAGCCCGTCCAGGCGGTGGACGAGCGCATCCGGACGCTGGTGGCGGACATGATCGAGACCATGTACCACGCCAACGGCATCGGCCTGGCCGCCACCCAGGTCGACGTGCACGAGCGGGTGGTGGTGATCGACGTCTCCGAGGAGCGCGACCAGCCGCTGGTGCTGATCAACGCCGAGATCACCTGGGCCAGCGACGAGAAGGTGCTCAACGAGGAAGGCTGCCTGTCCGTGCCCGGCATCTACGACGGCGTCGAGCGCTCGACCGCCGTCAAGGTGCGCGCGACCGACGAGCACGGCGCCGAGTGCGAGATCGAGGCCGAGGGCCTGCTGGCGGTGTGCATCCAGCACGAGCTGGACCACCTGCGCGGCAAGGTCTTCGTCGAGTACCTGTCGCCGCTCAAGCGCAACCGCATCCGGACCAAGCTGCTCAAGCAGCAGCGCGAGGACCAGCGCGCCGAGCCCCGCGAAAGGCGGCGCGCATGACGCGCCCCGGGCGGCTGCTGGCCGCCGCTGCCGTGCTGCTGGCGGGCCTGGCCGGCTGCGCCGGCGACCCGGCGCGCCTGCCCCTGGGCGTGAGCCGCGCCGAGGCCCTGCAGCGGCTGGGCACGCCCACGGCGACCTACCCCCTGCCCGGCGGCGGCGAGCGCCTGCAGTACTCGCGCCAGCCGGCGGGCTTCGAGGTGAACAACATCGACGTCGACGCCTCGGGCAGGGTGGCGGCGGTGGCGCAGGTCATGAGCGATGCCTGGTTCGACCGGACCATCCGGGTGGACGAATGGCGGGTGCCGGACGTGCTGCGCACCTTCGGCCCGCCCGAGCAGATCACCCGCGTCGGCTCCTTCGCCGGCGACGTCTGGCAGTGGCGCTACCTCCAGGTGAATTCGGCGCGCCTGCTCTACATCTACATCGACCCACAGGGGGTGGTGCGCCGCTACCACACCGGGGACGACCTGCGCGTCGTGCCGCCGGGCGATCGCCGCTAGGGCCGCGCCGTGAGGATCGTCTTCGCGGGCACGCCCGAGTTCGCGCGCGTCGCCCTGGCGGCGCTGGACGCGGCCGGTTTCGAGATCGCCCTGGTGCTGACCCAGCCCGACCGGCCCGCCGGCCGCGGCATGAAGCTGCAGCCCTCGCCGGTCAAGGCGCTGGCGCTGGAGCGCGGCTGGCCCGTGGCGCAGCCGCGCAGCCTGCGGCTGGACGGCAAGTACCCCGAGGACGCCGCCGCCGCGCGCGCCGCACTGGAGACAGCGCGCGCCGACGCGATGGTCGTCGCCGCCTACGGCCTGATCCTGCCGCAGTGGGTGCTGGATCTGCCAAGGTTCGGTTGCCTGAACATCCACGCCAGCCTGCTGCCGCGCTGGCGCGGCGCCGCGCCCATCCACCGCGCCATCGAGGCGGGCGACGCGGCCACCGGCGTGACCATCATGCAGATGGACGCCGGCCTGGACACCGGCGACATGCTGCTGGCCGAGGCGCTGGACATCGGCGAGGACAGCACCGCCCGCCTGCACGACCGCCTGGCCGCGCTGGGCGGCCGGCTCGTCGTCCAGGCCCTGCGCGAGGCCGAGGCCGGCCGCCTGCGGCCCGTGCCCCAGCCGGCCGAGGGCGTGACCTACGCGGCCAAGGTCGAGAAGGCCGAGGCGCGCATCGACTGGGCGCAGGACGGCGCCGCCATCGTGCGCCGCATCCGCGCCTTCGACCCCTTCCCCGGCGCGAGCACCGACCTGGACGGCGAAACGCTCAAGCTCTGGGCCGCCACGGCGCGCGCCACCCCCGTGGGCGAGGCCCCCGGCACGGTGCTGGCGGCCGGGCCGGCCGGCATCGAGGTCGCCGCGGCCGGCGGCGTCGTCACCCTCACCGAACTGCAGCGCGCCGGCGGCCGGCGCCTGCCCGCGGCGGAGTTCCTGCGCGGCTTCGACGTCAAGCCGGGCCAGGTGCTCGGCTGATGTTCTTCTCGTCCACCGTCCGCCGCCGCCCGGCCTTCCGCGAAGGCTGGCGCACCATGGCGCCCGTCGCGCTGGGCATCGGCGCCTGGGGGCTGATGACCGGCGTGGCGATGCTCAAGTCCGGCCTCAGCGTCACCGAGTCGGTGGCGATGACGCTGCTGGTCTACGCCGGCAGCTCGCAGCTGGCCGCGCTGCCGCTGCTGGTGGCCGGCGCGCCGGCCTGGGTGATCCTGGCCACGGGCTTCTGCGTCAACCTGCGCTTCGTCGTCTTCAGCCTGCACCTGCGGCCCTACCTGCTGCACATGCCGCGCTGGCGCCGTCTGCTGAGCGGCTACCTGACGGCGGACCTGAGCTACGTGATGTTCACCCGCCGCTTCCCGCGCCCGCCCGAGACGCCGGCCGAGCGCGACGCGCAGGAGGCCTACCTCGCCGGCGGCTGCGCTGCCACCTGGCTGGCGTGGATGTCGATGAGCCTGGTCGGCATCGCGCTGGCCAACTTCATCCCGACGCACTGGGGGCTGGGCTTCGCGGGCGTGCTCAGCCTGGTCGCCATCGTGTGCTCGATGGCGACCACGCGGCTGCGCATCCTCTCCGCGCTGGTGGCGGCCGCGACCGCGGTGGCGGCCTACGCGCTGCCGCTCAAGCTCAACATCGTGGCGGCGATCGGCGTGGCGGTGCTGCTGTGCTTCTGGCTGGAAAAGCGGCTCGGTCTGGACCCCACCGCGGAGGACGACGCGTGAGCGCGGACCACGCCACCGACTTCTGGACGCTGGCGGTGATCGTCGGCCTGGCCGGCGTGACGGTGCTGACGCGCTGCTTCTTCTTCATCCTGGACCGGCCCTGGGCCCTGCCGGACTGGGCCCACCGGGCGCTGCACTACGCGCCGGCCGCCGCCTTGGCCGCGGTGATCGCGCCGGAGATCGTGATGGCAGGCGGCCATTTCATCGACACCTGGCGCGACGCGCGCCTGTACGCCGCGGCCGTCGGCGTCGCCTGGTACTTCTGGCGCGGCGGCGTGCTGGGCACCATGCTGGCCGGCATGGCGGTGTACCTGCCGCTGCACCTCGGGCTGGGCTGGTAGCGGCGGCACCGGGCGCGGCCGGCCGGCGGGGAGGCCAAACCTACAATGAAATTCATCGCCGCGGGCACGCCGGTGGCCGCCCGCGCCCGCCTTCCCACTTCCCTGCCTCCGAACATGAACATCCTCCGCTTTTCCGATCTGTGCGCCCAGGGCCAAGCCGCCGGCCGGCGCGTGTTCATCCGGGCCGACCTCAATGTGCCGCAGGACGACAGCGGCCGCATCACCGAGGACACCCGCATCCGCGCCTCGGTGCCGTGCATCCAGA